>OLOU01000707.1_pt1 | contig 27506 bp, 17 predicted proteins | sample 1672101 | NCBI WGS metagenome assembly OLOU01 (sample SAMEA3136645, study PRJEB25190) | human gut metagenome | biome: human gut; feature: human-associated habitat; material: faeces | place: Austria | collected 2013
TATTTTCCCAGCTATGGGAATCCGCGGCGCTGCGGTAGCTACCGTTGCAGGCTATATGCTGTCCATGATTTTGGCATTTGCTTTACTGCTAGGCAAAAAGCAGAAAGTGCGGATAAAGATCAAAGGATTTCATTTGCAAAAGTGGCTGATTGGCCGTATTTTCACCCTTGGACTGCCGTCTTTTATTATGAATGCCCTTAGTTCTTTTATGGTGACTTTTGTAAACTTTTTTCTGGTCGCCTATTCCGATACGGCAATCGCTTTCTTCGGTGCGTATTTTAAGGTGCAGCAGTTGATTGTCATGACGGTCAACGGGCTGATCCAGGGCTGCCTTCCTATTATGCGGTTTAACTACGGTGCGGGAAACAGAGATAGGCTGCACTCTGCTTTCCGCTACGGAACCGCTTTGGTCTCCGGTATGATGATACTGGGAACATTGACCGTCATCCTCTTTCCGGCGCAGCTTTTGGGATTATTTACGGCGTCGGAAGCCATGCGCTCCTTTGGAATATCCGCTATGCGGATTATGGCGGTCAGCTACCTGTTCTGCGGATGGTCTACCATGATCTCCACCTATCTTCAGGCAACAGAACAGGTCTTTCCAAGTATACTGATCCAGCTACTGCGTCAGTTTCTGCTGCTCATTCCATTCATGTGGAGTCTGGAAAAACTCCTGAAGATTACAGGGATCTGGCTGTCCTTCCCTGTCACAGAAACGGCAACATTCGTTCTGGCGCTTCTGATCTTCCGAGCAGGCAGAAAAAAAGAAACGCTTTGCAGCGGTACAAAAACACAGTAAGAACAGGAAAAGGAGAGACGATATGGAAATACATATTAAAAAAGGGCTGGATGCTCTGCAAACAGAAACCGTACTTCGCCTTCTATCACAGACCGTATGGGCATGCAACAGAAAGAAAGAAGCAATTATGGAGTCATGGAAACACTCTATCTGCTATGGAGCCTATACCGCCGACGGAAAACAAATCGGATTTGCAAGAGTGATAACAGACTATGCCACCCAGTATTATATTTGTGATGTTGTTGTGGATGCAGATTTCCGGCACAGGGGTGTGGGCGCCTCTCTCCTAAAGGCGATTACGGCAGAAGACACATACCGTTCCCTGCTGGGAATGCTGATTACGGAAGAGGCTGAACAGTTTTATGAACCCTTTGGCTTCCGAAAAGATCCGATCTGTTTTATGGCAAGAAAAGAAACACCGGAGGCAATCACGAATGAATGAAACTTTTATGAAAGAAAAACCGGTATTACCGCTGATTTTATCCATGACCCTGCCTATGGTGTTATCCATGCTGGTCAATTCCCTCTACAACATTGTGGACAGTTTTTTCGTCGCGCAGATCAGCGAGGAGGCTATGACGGCATTATCGTTGGTTTACCCGGTTCAAAATTTTATCAATGCTGCCGGAATTGGATTTGGCGTTGGCATCAATGCAGTGATCGCCTTCTATCTGGGCGTGGGGGATCACAGAAAAGCGGATCAGGCAGCCACGCAGGGACTTGTGCTTGCCGTGATTCATGGCGTTGTTATGACAGTCTGCTGTATTACGATCATGCCGGTTTTCCTGCGGATGTTTACTTCATCCGAAGCGGTCATTGAACTTGGCGTCCGCTATTCTGTCGTTGCGTTCGCCTTTACACTCATTGTTACCGTCAGCATGGCGTTTGAGAAATTGTTCCAGGCAGTAGGAAACATGAAAACGACCATGATAAGCCTGATGTGCGGGTGCATCACAAACATTGTCTTAGATCCCGTTCTGATTTTTGGCTATGGCCCATTCCCTGAAATGGGAATCGAAGGCGCCGCGCTGGCAACCGGCATCGGGCAGGCTCTGACGCTGACGATTTACCTTGTAGTCTATCTTGCGCGGCCAATTCGCGTGCATATCCGCAGGCAGTACATTCTCCCCAGCAAAAAGATGGTAATAAAGCTGTACTCCATCGGCATTCCCGCAACCCTGAATCTCGCGCTTCCGTCTCTTTTGATTTCGGCGCTCAATGCGATTTTGGCGGCATATTCCGAAGTGTATATTTTGGTTTTGGGAATCTATTACAAATTGCAGACATTTGTCTATCTTCCAGCGAATGGCATTGTGCAGGGGATGCGCCCCCTGATCGGCTATAACTACGGCGCGGGGGAACACCAACGGGTCAGCCAGATCTTTAAGATCGTTTTGTGCATGAGTGGTATCATTATGGTGTTTGGGACAGTAATATGTCTGCTGATCCCCGGACAGTTGATGGGGCTGTTTACCCACACAGAAGCGACGATTCAAGCCGGGGAAACCGCCCTGCGTATCATCGGGGCCGGGTTTATCGCCTCGGCGGTTTCCGTTACATCTTCCGGCGCACTGGAGGGACTTGGAAAAGGCACTCCTTCATTACTGATTTCCCTTTGCCGGTATGTTGTGGTTATCATCCCAACTGCGTTTTTACTCAGCAGGCTTTTCGACGCCGTTGGCGTCTGGCATGCGTTTTGGGTCACGGAAGTGATCGCCGCGGTCATTTCCCTTATCATTTACCGCAAGGCGATTGCAAAACCTGTGACGGCGGCCCGAAAGGAATGAATGCCGTCCTGCTCGACTGCGCCGGATAAATTTCTGCTTCTCTAAGGTGAACGGCATATCTGATGAACACCGAGGGCAAGTATATTGCCAATAAGCGTGTCAAGCATCCGTACAGTTGGGCGAAGACAACCGTATATCAGATTCTGAGCAATCCTGTTTATTTAGGAAAATTGGTCAGCCAACGCTATACTACAAGATCTTTCAAGGACAAGCGCATCGTAGAGCGTCCGCCGGAAGAATGGGTTATCGTAGAGAACACACATGAACCGCTGGTCGATCAAGCCACCTTTGATACAGTACAGGAGCGTATCAAAATCAAACAGCCTGCTACTTGGACCAACACGGATAATATGTTCCGTGGGCTGATGATTTGCGGTGGGTGCAACACGCGAATGGTATTCACCACTCGAAAAAAATCGCAAATCGAAAGGTCACTTCAGCTGCAATACGCACCGGCGTTACGGCGGAAAAGAGTGTTCTTCGCATTACATCACGTTGGAGCAGGTGACGGAGTTGCTGTTGGGTGATATTCAGAAACACGCAGCGCTGGCAGCTGCTGACCACGATGCCTATGTAGAACACCTCGTCCAACTTTCTGAACGGGAATCGAACGGTGAGAGAATATCGCAGCAGAAAGAAGCGGACACCTGCAAGCGCAGGCTGGATGAACTGGACACCTTACTTCAGCATATTTGCGAGGATCATGTGTTCGGACGGCTTTCCGATGAGCGCTATGCTGCTATGTCTGCAAATTATGAAGCTGAAACAGTGAAATTGAAAACACGCTATACGGAAATTCAGGAAAAACTTTCTGTCTGCAAACAGAAAGTCCGCAGTGCCAAAGCATTTGCGGACTTGGTAGAGCAGTACACCGATATTACTGAAATCACCGCCGAGCTTCTGCACACGTTGGTCGATAAAATCATAGTGTATGAAAAAGAAGTCATTGACGGACAGATTATTATGCGGGTGGATATTTATTACCGCTTTATCGGAAAAGTTGGTACGGTAGACAGCAATAGTTTACCGGCTCCCCGCATCCGCAGGGACGCAAAGCTTCTCAAGGCAACCAGTGTACTGCCGACTGTAGGAGACTGAATTTGAATGGTGCGCAATAAACACAACACCCCGGTCATCATCAAGTACCCCTTCTGGCAGATGACGGCGAAGAATCCGAACGCAATCTACGTCTGTATCAATCAAGGGCAGACGGTGTGTCCGCAGGAGATCAAGAAGCGGTCTATCTGCATAGATGCGACGGTATCTTGAGGGAAAACTGAAACTCAAGATGAACGTAGAAAAGAGCAGAGTTGTCAGCGTATTCTCAATCCGAAATTTTAAGTTTCTGGGCTTTGCGTTAGGGAAGGGGCGAAAGGACGTGTATGTCCGAGCCCACGCAAAGTCCTTGAAGAAAGCCAAAGCAAAGCTGAAAGAGCTGACTTCCCGCAGTCAGGGCAGAAATGTCCGAGTGGTGATGCAGAGAGTAAAGGTCTACATCCGGGGCTGGCTTGGTTACTTCGGGATTGCAAGCACGAAGACAACAATGCAGAGATGGGATGAATGGCTGCGAAGAAGGTTTCGATGCTATATCTGGAAACAATGGAAGAGACCCGGAAAGAGAGCGAGGAGTCTCATTCAACTGGGTATACCAGAATGGCAGGCATGGGCAGTAAGCAATTGCCGGAAAGCCTACTGGCACATGGCTAAGAACGGCCATGTACAGCGGGCAATCTCGAAAGAAAGACTCGTGCAGGCGGGATATTACAGCATCCTTGACCGGTACGAGTCTCTGCACTTATGCGATTGAACCGCCGTGTACCGAACGGTACGCACGGTGGTGTGAGAGGTCGGGGCTATTCAGGCCCCTCCTACTCGATTGGATAATCTAAAATGTTGTCATTTTGTTGTCACGGGGCAATTCCGTAACGAAAAAGTCCAGCATTTTCAAGGCTTTTTGGCTTTCGTTTTTTATTCCCACTCAATCGTCGCTGGGGGTTTACTGGTGATATCGTAGACGATGCGGTTAATATGGGGGACCTCATTGACGATGCGGGCGGAGGTGCGGTCGAGGACGTCGTAGGGGATACGAGCCCAATCGGCGGTCATGAAGTCGGTGGTGGTGACGCCGCGGAGGGCGAGGGTATAGTCGTAGGTGCGGCTGTCGCCCATGACACCGACGGAGCGCATATTTGTCAGCACGGCGAAATACTGGCTGACGCTGTAGGCGAGGCCTGCGTTTGCCAGCTCCTCGCGGAAGATGGCGTCGGCATCGCGCAGGGTATCGAGCTTCTCGCGCGTGATCTCGCCGAGGACGCGGATGGCAAGGCCGGGGCCGGGGAAGGGCTGGCGCATGACCAGATATTCCGGCAGGCCGAGCTCGCGGCCGAGCTGGCGGACCTCGTCCTTGAACAGCAGGCGCAGCGGCTCGATGATCTCCTTGAAGTCGACGAAGTCAGGCAGGCCGCCAACGTTGTGGTGGCTCTTGATGACGGCAGCATCGCCCGCGCCGGACTCGATGACGTCGGGGTAGATCGTGCCCTGGGCGAGATAGTCGACGCGCCCGATCTTCTTGGCCTCGTCCTCAAAGACGCGGATGAACTCCTCACCGATGATCTTGCGCTTGCGCTCCGGCTCCGTGACCCCGGCAAGCTTGCCGAGGAAGCGGGCCTCGGCATCGACGCGGACGAAGTGCAGGTCCCACTTCCGGAACGCGGCCTCGACCTCGTCGCCCTCGTTCTTGCGCATCAGGCCGTGGTCGACGAAGACGCAGGTGAGCTGATCGCCGACGGCCTCGGCGATGAGCGCGGCGGCGACGGAGCTGTCCACGCCGCCGGACAGGGCCAGCAGGACCTTGCCGCTGCCGACCTTCTCGCGGATGGCGGCGATGGAGGAGCGCATATAGTCGCCCATGTTCCAGGTGCCGGTGCAGCCGCAGACGCGGTAGAGGAAGTTGCGGATCATATCCTGACCATGCTCGGTGTGGTTGACCTCCGGGTGGAACTGCACGCCGTAGAAGCCGCGGGCCTCGTCAGCGATGGCGCCGGTGGGGCAATGCTCCGTGACGGCACAGGCGCGGAAGCCCTCGGGCAGGCGGGCGATGAAGTCGCCGTGGCTCATCCAGGTGACGCTCTGCTCGGGCAGACCCTCAAACAGGCGGCAGGGGGAGAAGTGCGTCTCCGTGCGGCCGTATTCGCGGGCCGTGCTGTCCTGCGCGGCCGTGACCTCACCGCCGAGCGTCTGGGCCATGAGCTGGCAGCCGTAGCAGATGCCGAGGACCGGCACGCCCAACGTGAAGATGGCGGGATCGACCTTCGGGGAGGCGGCGTCATAGACGCTGTTCGGGCCGCCGGTGAAGATAAAGCCCTTGGGCTGCATGGCCTTGAGCTCCTCCAGCGGGGTCGTGTAGGGCTTGACCTCGCAGTATACATTGCACTCACGGACACGGCGGGCGATGAGCTGGTTATACTGCCCGCCAAAGTCCAGAACGAGAATCGTTTCCATGCTCATTCCTCCCGGAAGACAAAGCCGTTTTCGTCCGCGCTCTCGATGATGGCGAGCGAATGCAGCGGGATACCGGCCTCGCGCAGGCGGTCACCGCCGTGCTGGAAGCCCTTTTCCACCGCGACACCGATGCCGACGAGCTCGGCCCCGGCCTCCTTCACAATGTCGCACAGGCCGCGCATGGCCTCACCGCGCGCCATGAAGTCATCGATGATGAGGACCTTGTCCGAGGCACTGAGCCACTCCTTGGAGACAAGCAGCGTGACCTTCTTCTTATAGGTATAGGAAAGAATATCGCTCTGATAGAGACCGCCCTCGATGTTGTCGCTCTTGGCCTTCTTGGCGAACACCATCGGCACGCCGAAGGCCTGCGCGCAGATCGTGGCCAGGGCGATGCCGCTGGCTTCGGCCGTCAGCACAAGGGTGATGTCCTTGCCGGCAAACACGCGCCTGAATTCCTGCGCGATCTGCTCCATCAGTGGCACGTCGATGCGATGATTCAGGAAACCATCCACCTTCACAATGTTTCCGGGCAGGATCTTGCCTTCCTTCCGGATCCGTTCCTTCAGAAGCTCCATGGGAACCTTCCGCCTTTCTCAATAGTAGATGCCTATATTATGCCGGAAAAACGCGGAAAAAGCAACAGGAAAAACAGGCTGCGGGAAAAGAATCGGAATGTCCCGGCTGCGTGCCTGCAGTCCGCGCAGATCGCTGATGAAAGCGCATACGTCCGCAGCGGCGATCCCTGCACAACCCGCCGGACGAGAGGAAAATGTAGCGGCGGTCACTGCGCAGCCGTTGGCGGCTTTGCCGCCTTACGGATGCGGCGTGCCCTTTACGGGCGGTGAGCGCCATGCAGGCTGGCATTATTTGAGGCACAAATTCATTGGCGCAAGGCCCCCAAGTTTGTCATTCCGAGGAGCGAAGCGACGTGGGAATCTCCTGCAGCCGGTTACGTTTTCGCCGAGGCCCACTTGTTATCCGGCATGGTACTGCAAGATTGCCACGTCGGCCGTTGGCCTCCTCGCAATGACACATCAGGGAGGTACGGCGGTGCACCAGAGCCCTTCTGCGGTTGAATATTCCCCTGCAAGGCGCTCACTGAGCGCCGCTACAGACGCAATCGGTTTGTACCTTTTATCGATGCCCTGTACCAATCGATGGTGCGACGCGGGGCATGCCCCTCCCCTACAATGGCCCGTGCGAAAAGGCCGTACGCGCCCGATAGATGTTCGATTTTTATTATAGCATAAACCCTGAGTAAAATGCTACAATCCGGCGGGAAATTTCGCCGAAAAATGTCGGGCCGATTCGGCAATTTCACCAGAGCCGGGCCTGCGCCGCGTGGGGAGGCAAAGTGGAGCGCATGCCCCGTTGGTAGACATAATCCCGCGCCCTGTTTGCAGACCTGTGCACATTTCCTTGAGTTATCCCCAGTTTGCACAGGTTTATACACAGGGATTTTGGGCTGTGCAGGCCGTCTCCCCGCCCGAAATCCGGGGACTTTGCCCACAAAGCGGCAAAAATTTTGGCGTTTTCCACAGCCTGTGCAGGAAGCCGTGCCCCGGCCTGTTCAAAAATGCCGTTATGGGGTTCCGACAAAAAAGAAGACGGCCCGCCGCAGGAATTTGTTTGCTTTCCGGAGGAAAACATATGGACGAATGCGGAAAGATTTGATATAATGGGGCCGTATTCCCATGTGAAAGGAGCCGTATGCCATGATTGGAATGTCCGCAGTGATCTTTATTCCGGACGATACGGCAAAAACCGGATATCCGCAGCCCCTGATGCTGCAGAGCGTCATGGGCGCGCCGCTGCTCGCGTGGCTGGCGAACGCTCTGTTCGACAGCGGTGTCGGGCGCTTCTTTTTGGTCTGTCACGACCGCTATGTCGAGGCGGCCCGCGCGTGCCTGCCCGCCGAAGCGGAGGTCATGACCACGATGGACAGCGATCCTGCAGACCTGCTGCATGTATTCCTTTCCACCGCAGAGGACGCGGAGCACACCATCACCGTCGTCACCGGCCCGGCCGTCTATCTGCCGCAGCTCGCCCCGCAGGCCGCAGGGCGTTTCCCGCGCGTCTACGGCGTCTCCCGCGAGGAGCTGATGCAGGCGCTCGACGAACATTTCTCCTTTGCCCGCTTCCTGCTGGACAACGGCTCCCCCATGAACGAGGAGCAGGCCATGTATTCCGTCGCCTCCCCGGCCGAGCTGCCGGAGATCGCGGGCCTGCTGCAGCGCAACCGCCTGCTGGCCCTCGCCCGCACGGGCGTGGAGATCTATGACGCGTCCAGCTGCTATGTCGAGCCTTCCGTGCGCGTCGCTCCCGGCGCGCGCCTGCTGCCCGGCACGATGCTGCGCGGCAAAACCGTCATCGGCGAGGAGGCCGTCATCGGCCCGTGGAGCGTCATCGACGATTCCGTCATCGGCGCGCGCGCCGTGGTGAACGCCTCGCAGGTGCGCGACTCCCGCGTGGGGCAGGATGCCGTCGTCGGCCCCTATGCCAGCGTGCGCGGCGGCTGTGAGCTTGGCCGCAGCGTCCGGGCAGGCAGCTTTGTCGAGCTGAAGAACGCCCGTCTGGGCGAAAATACCCAGGTGCCCCATCTGGCCTACCTCGGCGACACCGAGGCCGGTGCCAACTGCAACTTCGGCTGCGGCGTGGCCACCGCGAACTTCGACCGCGTGCAGAAGCACGAGACCGTCGTGGGCGAGGGCGCCTTCATCGGCTGCAACACCGCCCTCATCGCTCCGCTGCAGGTCGGCAGCGGCGCTTACATCGGCGCAGGCTCCACCATCACGGAGGACGTCCCCGCGCAGGCGCTCGGCATTGCCCGCGCCCGCCAGTCCAACAAGAAGGAATGGGCCGCAAAGCACAAGAAATAATCCATCGCGCTCGCAAAATATTGAGCGCCGTGCGGATGCGGCGCTCGGAAAATAGAGAGGTAACGAAATGATTGCTCACGGAAAAGAGATCAAGGTCTTCACTGCGAATGCCAACGTGCCCTTCGCAAAAGGAATCTGTGCCGAGCTGGGGCTGGACCTCGGCGACAGCACCGTGACCGCCTTTGCAGACGGTGAGGTCTCCGTCTCCATCAACGAATCCGTCCGCGGCTGCGACGTGTTCGTGGTGCAGTCCACCTGCAAGCCCGTCAACAACAACCTGATGGAGCTGCTCATCATGATCGACGCCTTCCGCCGCGCCTCCGCAGGCCGCATCACCGCGGTCATTCCGTACTTCGGCTATGCCCGTCAGGACCGCAAGGCCAAGGGCCGCGACCCCATCTCCGCCAAGCTGGTGGCGAACCTCATCACCCGCGCGGGCGCTGACCGCGTGCTGACGATGGACCTCCACGCCGCGCAGATCCAGGGCTTCTTCGACATCCCCGTGGACAACATGCTCGGCAACCCGCTGTTCACCCGCTACTATATGTCCAAGTTCGACGAGAAGCTCTTCAACCACGATGAGTTCTGCGTCGTTTCGCCGGACGTCGGCTCCGTCGCCCGCTCCCGCACGTTCGCGGCCAAGGTCCACATGGGCCTTGCCATCGTGGACAAGCGCCGTCAGCGCGCCAACATGTGCGAGGTCATGAACATCATCGGCGACGTCGAGGGCAAGACCTGCATCCTGTTTGACGACATCGTCGACACGGCCGGTTCCCTGTGCAACGCCGCCGAGGCCATCAAGACCATCGGCAAGGCCAAGGCCGTCTATGCCTGCGCCAGCCACGGCGTGCTCTCCGGCAACGCCACGCAGCGCATCGAGGACAGCTGCATCGAGGAGCTCATGGTGCTCAACACCATCCCGCTGCCCGCAGACTACACCGGCAAGAAGATCCGCCAGCTCGATGCCTCGCCGATCTTCGCCAAGGCCATCACCCGCATCTACAACGAGACGTCGATCTCGAGCCTGTTCTGATGCTGTTTTCCAAAGCGCCCGCCTGCGGCTGGCTCGTCGTGGGTCTGGGCAATCCCGGCCTGAACTATGCCCGCACGCGGCACAACGTCGGCTTCCGCGCCGTCGATGCGCTGGCGGAAAAGCTCGGCGTGAAGATCGACCGCGCCCGCTTCCGCGGCCTGACCGCGCAGGCATCCGCAGGCGGTGAGAAGCTGCTGCTGCTCAAGCCGCAGACGTTCATGAACAACTCCGGCCTGTCCGTGATGGACGCGGCGCGGTTCTACAAGCTGCCGCCCGAGCGCGTGCTCGTTCTGTTTGACGACATTTCCCTTTCGGTCGGCCGTCTGCGCATCCGCGCGGACGGCTCCGCCGGGGGCCACAACGGCATCAAGTCCATCATCGGCGGGCTGAACAGCCAGAGCTTCCCCCGCGTGAAGATCGGCGTCGGCGCGAAGCCGCATCCCGATTACGATCTGGCGGACTGGGTGCTGTCGAATTTCACCGGCCCGGAGGATAAGCTCATCACCGAGGCGGCCGCCCGGGCCGCCGACGCCGCGCTGGAGATCATCGCCCGCGGCGTCCCCGCCGCCGCGAATGATTATAACGGCGCAGGCCCGCAGTAAACGATCGTAGGGGCGGGGACAGCCAGACCCGGCACTGCGCTGGCAACTCGTACAGGGTAACGTCATCATGGTGAACGCCCCCGAATTGTCATTGCGAGGGCGCTTTGCGCCCGTGGCAATCTCGCAGTACCAGGTTGGATAACAAGTGGGCCTCGGCAAAAAACGTAACCGGTTGCAAGAGATTCCCACGTCGCTTCGCTCCTCGGAATGACAAGCTTGAAGGTCTTGTGCCACGGAATTAACACTTCAAAACCTGCAACTGCTAAAGGCGCTCAGTGAGCGCCGCTACAGACGCAATCGGTGCACAGCGTTTTCACGGCAGCCGGTACGAACTGTGAGTGCCTCCCCGAGATTGCCACGTCGGCCGTTGGCCTCCTCGCAATGACAAATCGGGGGCCCCTACCGTTTTTACGATAGCCGGTTCGAATCGGCGGTTTACCGCCGGGCCTGGCTGTCCCCTCCCCTACAAAACAAATCATATCCGAAATTCTGACGGAAAGTGGGAAAATCCCTGCTTTCCGCATTTTGACATGCTCGAAATTCCTTTTTCCGGAGGTGTATCATGGAGCTGATCCTCGATCTTCTGCGGCGGCTGCCCGATTATCCCCGCCTGCGGACCGCGCTGGAGAGCGCGCAGGCTGTCGGCGTATCCGGCGCGGCGCAGATCAACCGTTCCCATCTCATCGCGGCCCTCTGCCGCGACACGGCCCGGCCCGCCGTGGTCGTCTGCCAGGATGAAATGGCCGCACGGCGCACACAGAGTGAGCTTGCCGCCTTCCTCGGCGCAGAGGCCCCTATCCTGCCGACGCGCGACCTGATGTTTTATGACGCCTCCGCCATCTCGCGCGGCTGGGAGCAGCAGCGCCTGCGCTGCCTTTACGATCTGGCGCGCGGCAAAACGCCCCTGCTTCTGACGACGCTCGAGGCGTTTTCCCTGCGCACGATGCCGAAGGCGCAGCTGTTCTCCGCCGCGATGCGCCTGCTGCCCGGCGCGCAGCTCGAGCTGGAGGAGCTGATCTCCCGCCTGGTGCACGCGGGCTACTCCCGCTGCTCCCTCGTGGAGGGCGCGGGCCAGTTCAGCGTGCGCGGCGGCATCGTGGACATCTTCTCCCCGGCGGAGGAGCGCCCGGTGCGTCTGGAATTCTTCGGCGACGAGATCGACACCATGGGCTATTTTGACCCCGTCACGCAGCGGCGCGTCGAAAATGCCGATGAGCTCGTCATCCTGCCCGTGGCCGAGACGCTGCCTGCCCTGCACCCCGGCGGCATCGAGGGGCTGGCGCGGGAGCTGGACGGCCTGCTGGCCCGCCAGCGCCGCCGCAAAACGCCGAACGAGGCTCTGATGCGCACACTGCAGGCTGACGCCGACGCGCTGCGGGGCGGCCTTGCCTTCTCGGCGGCCGACCGCTATCAGGCCCTCATCTATCCGGAGTTCGCCTGCGCGGCGGACTACCTGCCCGCCGAGGCGCTGGTGTTCTTCTGCGACCACGGCAACCTCCGCCGCAGCGCGCAGCGCGCGCAGGAGGAGCTGGGCATGATGCTCGACAGCCTGCTGCAGTCCGGCCTGCTGTGCGGCGAGCTGTGCGATTTTTCCGCAGACTGGGAGCAGCTGTGCGGCCGCGTGGCCGGGCACGGCGCGGCGTTCTTCGACTCGTTCCTCGCCGCGAGCTACCCGCAGAGCCTGCAGCCGTCGCTGCTCGTGAATGTCACGGCCAAGCAGCTGCCGTCCTACGGCGGCAATCTGGATGCGGCAGCCTCGGACCTCGCGTTCTATCAGAAAAATGACTATGCCTCCCTTGTGCTGTGCGGCAACCGCCGCCGCGGCGAGATCCTCGCCCAGCAGCTGCGGGAGAAGCATCTTTCCGCCTTCCTCGCCTTCCCGCTGGCAAAGCTTCCCGCGCCGGGACAGATCCTGCTGACGGACGGCGCGCTTCCGTTCGGCATGGAATACCCCGACCTGCGCTTCGCCATCCTGACGGAAGGCCAGCTGCTGGCACAGACCGCTCAGAAACCGCGCAAAAAGCATCAGAAAGCGACCAACCGGCAGAAACTCAGCTCGTTTACGGACCTTTCGCCGGGCGACCTCATCGTGCATGAGTACCACGGCATCGGCCGCTATGTCGGCATGGAGCAGATCCGCGTCGACGGCATCGTCAAGGACTATGTCAAAATCGCCTATCAGGGCACGGACACGCTGTATGTCCCGGCGACGCAGCTCGACCTCATCTCCAAATACATCGGCGGCGGCGAGGACACGGTCGTCAAGCTCAACAAGCTCAGCGGCGACCAGTGGCAGAAGACGAAGGCCCGCGCAAAATCCGCGGCCAAGGACCTTGCCGCCGGGCTCATCCAGCTCTATGCCGAGCGCAGGCGCCGCATGGGCTATGCCTTCGCGGCCGACACGCCGTGGCAGGCGGAGTTCGAGGATAACTTCCCCTACGCCGAGACGGACGATCAGCTGCGCTGCATCGAGGAGATCAAGGCGGACATGGAGTCGCCGCAGCCTATGGACCGCCTGCTGTGCGGCGACGTCGGCTTCGGCAAGACCGAGGTCGCGCTGCGCGCGGCCATGAAGGCCGTGCTCGACGGCAAGCAGGTCGCCATCCTGGTACCGACGACCGTACTGGCGCAGCAGCACTACACGACGGCCCTCAACCGCTTCCGCGGCTTCCCCGTGAACATCGGCGCGCTTTCGCGCTTTTCCACCCCGCAGCAGCAGCGCAAGGTCCTGTCCGACCTGCGCACGGGCACGCTCGACCTTGTGGTCGGCACGCACAAGCTGCTGCAGAAGGACGTGGAGTTCCACGACCTCGGCCTTCTCATCGTGGACGAGGAGCAGCGCTTTGGCGTGACGCACAAGGAAAAGCTCAAGGAGCTGGCCCGCGGCGTCGACGTGCTCACGCTCTCGGCCACGCCCATCCCGCGCACGCTCAACATGGCCCTGTCCGGCCTGCGCGACATGTCCACCATTGAGGAGCCGCCGCACGACCGCTACCCTGTGCAGACGTTCGTGCTGGAATATGCCGAGCCGGTGCTGATCGACGCCATGCGGCGCGAGATCGAGCGCGGCGGGCAGGTGTATTATCTGCACAACCGCGTCGAGAGCATCGAGCAGTGCGCCGCGCGCATCAAGCGCGCCCTGCCGGATGCCGAGATCGCCGTTGCCCACGGCAAGATGAGCGAGGAGGAGCTCAGCGACGTCATGCAGCGCATGGACGAGGGCGAGGTGCAGATCCTCGTCTGCACGACCATCATCGAAACGGGCATCGACATTCCGAATGTCAATACCTTGATCATTGAGGACGCCGATAAGCTCGGCCTTGCCCAGCTGCATCAGATCCGCGGGCGCGTCGGCCGCAGCAGCCGCCATGCCTATGCCTACCTGACGTTCCGCCGCGGCAAGGTCCTCACAGAGATCGCCGAAAAGCGCCTGAACGCCATCCGCGACTATGCGGAGTTCGGCTCCGGCTTCAAGATCGCCATGCGCGACCTCGAAATTCGCGGCGCGGGCAACCTGCTCGGCGCGGCACAGTCCGGCCACATGATCTCCGTCGGCTATGACCTCTACCTCAAGCTGCTCGAGGAGGCCGTGCTCGAGGAGCGCGGTGAGCCGTCGCCGGAGGAGAGCGCCTGCACGGCCGACCTCGACGTCACGGCGAACATCGACAAGGCCTATGTGACCTCGGGCGAGCAGCGCATGGACCTCTACCGCCGCATGGCTGGCATCCGCTCGCAGAGCGATGCCGACGAGCTGCTCGACGAGATCGTCGACCGCTACGGCGACCCGCCCAGGGGCGTCATGAACCTCATCGACATCGCCCTGCTGCGCGCCCGCGCCAGCGCCGCCGGCATCCGCGATATCGCCCAGAAGGGCCGCACGCTCCGCTTCCGGCTGGCGCAGTTCGACTTTGCCGTCGTCTCCCGCGTGGCCGGGCAGTACCAGAAGCGCATGTTCGTCGAGCCGAAGAGCGACGAGCCTGCCATCACGCTCCAGCTGACCGCGAAGGAGGATCCCCTGCAGGCCGCGGAGAGGTTCGTGAAGACCTATCAGGGAGAATAGAAGCTGCACGCTTTGCAGCACCGAGACATGCGGCAAGAGCAGCACGGGATACAGCGGTGTACAGACACGGTGCACAATTCACAGTCTTGCGATCGTTCGGTGAATCATAACGTGCTTCGATCGTCCGCAATGGTGAGCCGTAATTGCCGTCCTCCCTCCGGAACCCGCCCTTGAAATTCGCCTGCCATATGTCGTTGCAGGCATCCTTCCCGGACCGCGTGAGCGCCCTGCACTTCCGGGACTCCTCAATGCGGATGCAGCCGCGCCGATGCAGGATGCTGTATACATTGTTTTTGCAGATATGCTCACCATATCGCTGCACTGTACATGACATTTTCTTGCTTACCGCCCCGAAGATTTTCTCAAAAAATTTCTTCGCTCCCCCCTCTTGACAAAGGCAAAAAATATGATTATAATGCACTTAATTTCAAACGACAAACCTGTGAGGAAGAAGAGTAGCACAGCACAGGGCATCCCAAGAGAGCTTCGGGTGGTGAGATCGGAGCGGTGCGCAGCGGTGTGAATGGCCTTCCGAGGGCGGCTTGAACGGGAAATTTTCCCAAGTAGGGTCCGACGGGAACCCTCCCGTTATCCGTGGGGTACGCATGATGGTGCGTAAAAGCGAGTGGACATCGCAAGATGTCAATTTGGGTGGTATCGCAGAAGCAAAGGCTTTTGTCCCATGTGGGGCAGAAGCCTTTTTTGTTTTTAAAATCCAGGCCGCCGGCACCGGTCCCTCCATCCGCCGCCCAAAATACCCATATCAAATTTTGGAGGAAAACAAAAATGAAAAAGAACATGCTGAGCCGTGTGCTGACTCTGGCCCTGGCCGCCCTGCTGGCCCTGTCTCTCTTCGCCTGCGGCAAAAAAAGCGATGACAATTCCACCGGCTCCTCCGGTGCCGCATCCTATCAGGTCGGCATCTGCAGCTATGCGGACGATGCATCCCTGAACCAGATCGTGGACAACATCGAGTCCCGGCTCAAGGCCATCGGCCAGGAGAAGGGCGTCACCTTCGAGATCAGCTATGATAACTGCAACACCGATTCCGCCGTGCTGAATCAGATCATCGCCAACTTCATGGCCGACAAGGTGGACCTGATGATCGGCGTAGCCACTCCCGTGGCCGTGGCCATGCAGGCCGCCACCGAGGGCACTGACATTCCCGTGGTCTTTGCCGCCGTGTCCGACCCTGTGGGTGCGGGTCTGGTGGAGAGCCTGGAGGCCCCCGGCGCCAACATCACCGGTACCTCCGACTATCTGGACACCGATGCCATCCTGGACCTGATTTTCGCCGCCAACCCTGACGCCAAGAGCATCGCCCTGCTGTATGACCTGGGGCAGGACTCCTCTGCCGCTCCCATCAAGAATGCCAAGGCGTACCTGGACAAGAGGGGCGTGTCCTACAAGGAGTATAACGGCACCACCACCGACGAGATCAGCCTGGCCGTCAGCAGCATCGTGGCCGACAAGGCCGACGCCGTGTTCACCCCCACCGACAACACCGTGATGACCGCAGAGCTGGCCATTTACGAGGCTCTGGCCAAGGCCGGCATCCCCCACTACACCGGTGCTGACTCCTTCGCCCTGAACGGTGCGTTCCTGGGCTACGGCGTAGACTATGCCAACCTGGGCGTGGAAACCGCCAACATGGTCTCCGGCATTCTTCTGGACGGCAGCAAGCCCTCCGCCACCCCCGTGCTGACCTTCGACAATGGCACCGCCACCATCAACACCGACATCTGCAGGGAGCTGGGCCTGAACTATGACGAGTTGGCCAAGACCTTCGCCCCTCTGTGCACCAAGGTCCAGTCCATCGTCACCGCCGAGAGCTTCGACGATTTGAATCAATAAGAAATCAAGCATCCATCAGCGGCCCCCCTGCTGATGACCCTCGTACCGCCCAATGAGTAAACAAACCCATTGCGCATGAAAGGAGAAGCCTCTCATGAACATTTTATCTCTGGTCCAAACCGCCCTGGAGCTGGGCCTCATCTGCTCGCTGACCGTGCTGGCACTGTTTTTGAGCTACTCCATGCTCAATGTATGCGACCTTTCCACCGACGGCTGCTTCACTCTGGGCGCCGCTGTGGGTGCTATGGTAGCCATTGCCGGGCATCCCTACCTGGCCATTCTGGCCGCCATGGGCGCCGGATCCCTCTCCGGCTTCATCACCGCCCTGCTGCAAACGAAAATGGGCATTGACAGCCTCCTGGCGGGCATCATCGTCAACACCGGGCTCTACTCCGTCAATATCGCCGTCATGGGCGGCTCCTCCCTGCTGAATATGAACAAAACCGAGACCGTATTCACCAAGGCCCGGGCTCTGCTGCAGGGCACCTTCCTGGCTGAGCAGTATAAGCTGCTTGTGGCGACCATCGCCGTGATTGCCGCGATCGTTTTTTTGGCCCTGTTTCTGCACACCCGCCTGGGTCTGGCCATCCGCGCCACCGGCGACAATCCTGACATGGTCCGCTCCTCCTCTATCAATCCCACCTTTACCACCATCGTAGGCCTGTGCGTGGCCAATGCCTTCACGGGTCTGTCCGGCTGCCTGCTGGCCCAAAGTCAAAAATCCGTCAGCATCGACATCGGCACCGGCATGGTGACCATCGCCCTGGCCTCCCTGCTCATGGGTCAGGTGCTGCTGGGCAAGGGCAGCATTCTCAAGCGGGCCATCGGCATGGTGGTGGGCGCCTTTGCCTTCCGTCTGGTGTATACCATCGCCCTGCGGCTGGATATGCCCGCCTTCATGCTGAAGCTGGTGTCCTCGGTGATCGTGGTGCTGGCCATCGCCACCCCCTATTTCAAAAAGCAGCTGCCCATGCTGCGCCGCCGCATGGCTGCGCGAAAGGAGGCCCGTCTTCATGCTGAAGATTGAAAAAATATCCAAGACCTTCAACCCCGGCACCATCCATGAAAAGGCCGCCCTGCAGGGCCTGAGCCTGCACCTGCTCCCAGGAGATTTCGTCACCATCATCGGCTCCAACGGCGCAGGCAAATCCACCCTCCTTAACGCCATCAGCGGCAGCTTTTTCCCCGACAGCGGCAGCATTTATCTGGACGGAAAAAATATCACCTTCCTGCCGGAATATCAGCGCTCCCGCCAAATCGGCCGTCTGTTCCAGGAGCCTATGCGCGGCAGCGCCCCCCACATGACCATTGAGGAAAACCTCTCTCTGGCGGCGGCCTCCGGCGGCTGGCTCAGCCATGTGACCCGGGCGGAAAAAGCCGCCTTCCGGGAAAAGCTGGCTCAGCTGAACATGGGCCTGGAGAACCGGATGAAGCAGCCCGTGGGGCTGCTTTCCGGCGGCCAGCGTCAGGCGCTGACGCTGGTGATGGCCACCTTCAAGCCGCCGAAGCTCCTGCTGCTGGATGAGCATACCGCTGCTCTGGACCCCGCCACGGCAGAAAAAGTGCTGGAAATCACCCGTCAGACCGTCTCGGAGAACCGTATCACCACCCTCATGGTCACCCACAATATGCACCAGGCCCTGGAGCTTGGCAACCGCACATTGATGATGGACAGAGGCCATATCATTCTGGATGTTGCCGGAGCGGAACGGGCGGGCATGACCGTGGAGGACCTGCTGGCTAAGTTCAAAAGCGGTGCTGGCAAGGCCCTGGACAATGACCGTATTCTCTTGTCGGAACAAACAAAATCAAATAAAAAAGGCGCATCGAATGCCGCGGGCTGATCACGAAGCATGGAACAAAACAGTCTGTCCGGCGCGGCAAGGGCAAATAAAATCACCGAGAGAAGCAAAAAGCTCTTATGATATGAGGAGCTGGAACGGCAGCTTTTCGGATTTTTATCATGACGGCAAGCCTTGCCGGCCGGTGCCGGCGTTTCTGCAGTAACGATTGAATATTTCCAGAATTTGTAAATAATGGAAAAAATCAGACATGTTTCCGGCCGATATTTAGAACTGCACGGCATCTCTGTATGTGTATTTTTAATTGCATATACCGGATGTTTGTGATAATATATATAGAACGCCATTGGTGTAGAAGCGGCCGCATGCCCGGCTTGTGGACATACCAAAATAAAGAAAGAAGGCAGGTTTATGAAAAGCACACACTTAAGAAAACGCATTGTGGCTGCATTGCTGGCCGTGGTGTTAGCTGTTAGTTTAGCTGCGCCATCTCTGGCAATTGAGGAAACAGGCGTCTCGAAATCAGGCAGCAATGGGCTGACTTGGGAGGAAATAGACAGCAGCTCTGTTCAGGTAGAGTCCCCCATTCAGGCGAATACCAGCGTAGTGGAAAAGACGGTAGAATACAAAGACACCGATATGGTTCGTGTCTCCATTATTCTAAAGGACGCCTCTACCCTGGAAAAGGGCTTTACCTCTGATGAGATTGCAGCTGCTGATCGCAGCGCCATGCAATATCGGCGGAAGCTGGAGAAGCAGCAGGACAGCATGGCTGCCGCCATCTCCAAGCAGGCACTGAATGGTGCAACGCTGGATGTTGTTTGGAATTTGACATTGGCAGCCAATATCATTTCTGCAAATGTCCAATATGGGCAGATCGAGAAAATCAAGGAAGTTGCCGGTGTGCAGGAGGTCATTCTTGAGAACCGGTATGAGCCCTGCGTGGTGAAGCAGGAGGAGACGGCGGATCCCAATATGGCCACCTCCGATAAGATGATCGGCTCCAGCGCTGCGTGGGCGGCAGGCTATACCGGCGCAGGAAGCCGGATCGCAATTATCGACACGGGCGCCGATGTGGATCATCCCTCTCTGGATCCGGATGCGCTGAAATATGCCCTGCAGGGGAGTAATGCGACGATCATGACGGAGGCTGACTTGACCGATGAGGTGCTGAATCAGCTAAATGCATATACTCGCAAGGCCGGACTGACCGCAGCAGATTTTTATGTCAACGAGAAAATCCCGTTTGGCTTTAACTATGTGGATGCGGACACGGATATCACGCATGATAATGATACGCAGGGCGATCACGGCTCGCACGTGACCGGCATCGCGGCGGGAAACCGTTTTGTTAAGGACGAAGCCGGAAACTATGTCGCAGCGTTGGACTCTGTCATGACGCAGGGCGTGGCGCCCGATGCGCAGATCCTGACGATGAAGGTCTTCGGCAAGGGCGGCGGCGCCTATGATTCAGACTACATGGTCGCGATTGAAGACGCCATGGTGCTGGGCGCGGACGCAGCGAACCTCTCCCTGGGCGGAAGCTTCCCGGGCTTCTCCGAGTATACGGAAGAGAAATACCGTCATATTCTTGATGAAATCGTCGGCAGCGGCATGGTTGTCACAATTTCTGCAGGTAATTCCGGCAGTTGGTTTGACCAAACTGCGTTTGGCCTTCCCTATGCGGGCAGTGTGAACTGGGCTACAAACGGCAGCCCCGGCTCCTATGTTAACTCGCTGTGTGTAGCCTCCGTCGATAACGCGGGCGTTACAGACAATTATCTGAAGGTGAAAGGTCATAACATGACCTACACGGAAAAAAGCTATCAGAACAAACCGATCTATACCATCGGCGGAAGCCATGAGTATATTTATCTGGACAAGATCGGTACTGCGGAAGAGTTCGCAGCAGTAAAGGATGTTCTGGCAGGGAAAATTGCAATTTGCAATCGAGGCGATACCGCATTTTACGAGAAGGCAGAAGCCGCGGTTGCCAATGGCGCAATTGCGACCATTATCGTCAATAATCAGCCGGGCTCCAATTATATGGATCTGACCGATTATAAAAAAACGGAGCCCTGCGTCTCTATTTCTCAGACGGATGGCGCGTTCCTGCGGGAAAGCTCCACGAAGGTGACGAGCCAGGATGGCAGTGTTCTGTATTATAGCGGCGAGATGTTTGTGAGCTCCGAGCGGGAGTCTTGGGATCTGGGAGAAGACTACTACACGATGAGCAGCTTCTCCAGCTGGGGCATTCCCGGCGCCCTGACGATGAAGCCGGAGATCACGGCGCCCGGCGGCCGGATCTACTCCCTGAAGGACGGCGGAGAGTATCAGAATATGTCCGGTACCTCTATGGCTTCTCCGCAGGTAGCCGGAATGGCGGCGCTGGTCGCTGAGTACATTAAGCAGAACGATCTGGCCGAAAAGACGGGACTGGCTGTGCGTACGCTGGCCCAAAGCCTGCTGATGTCAACTGCTCAGCCGATCGTTGAGAAGCAGGGTGTTGATGAGCAGGGGAAGACACTGGAGGGTTACTACTCTGTTCTGCAGCAGGGTGCAGGCCTTGCAAATATCGGCGCGGCTGTAAATAGCGGAAGCTATTTGATGATGGATCAGGATGCAACAGATTCGTATGCAGACGGAAAGATCAAAGCCGAGCTGGGAGACGATCCCCAGCGCACCGGTGAGTATTCCTTTGGCTTTACGCTGTACAATCTGGAGAATACGGACAGCACGTTTACCTTAAGCGCTGATTTCTTTACGCAGGCGGCACTTCAGGGCGAGCTCAATAACGGGAACGGGCAAGTCATGAATTTCTCGGACAAAAAGACTGCCGCATTAGCCGCGGACGTTGTCTGGGACGTGGATGGGAAAACGCTGAAGCCGGAAATGCCTGCGGAGCTGGACGGCTGCGACTTTGACGGAAGCGGCAAGGTAACCGCGGATGACGGTCAGGCGCTGCTGGACTATGTGACCGGCGTGCGGACCGAGATCAGCAGCAAGAGCCGTGCGGATCTGGATAAGGACGGAGACATCGATACCTATGATGCTTACCTGTTCTTCTCCCGCCTGAGCAGCGCTGCCGTGACGGTGCCTGCAAACGGAAAGATTCACGTCACGATTCGTGCAAAGGTCCTTGGTCTGGACAGCTACGACGAAAAGAACGGCGGTGCAGGCGCTTATGTCGAGGGTTATGTATTTGCCAACGAGGTAAGCAGTAAAGAGGGTGTCGAAGGGACCAGCCATTCTATCCCGGTGCTGGGCTACTACGGAAATTGGACCGATGCCTCCATGTTTGATGTCGGCAGCTTTATTCAGTATCACTACGGCATGGAGACCCGTCCTCCCTACATGCTCGCTGCAATTCAGCAGGCAGCGCAGCTCCAGTCGCTGACCATAAAATACAAAGGCGTGGATGACTCCTATTCCCTTGGCGGAAATCTGTATGTAGACGACGGATTCTACGATGCAGATCGTTACTCCATCAACCCGGATACCGCAAAGATCTCTGATATTTATTTCTGCCTGATCCGAAATGCGGCCAATGGCCGGATCACTGTGACCGGCGAGGACGGTACGGTATATCTCAACAAGGAGACTCAGGCTCCGATCATTGGCGCCTACTATTTCTCGAACCAGAAGACGTGGATGCAGGTGCAGAGCGGCTTGTCCGTGGATTGTGCGCCGGATGCTGCGGAAGGCGAAAAGCTGACTGTGAAGCTTACCATGGCGCCGGAGTATTATGTGGATTACAGCGGCTCGACGCTTTCGACGGATTGGGATGCGCTTGGTGAGGGAGCAAGTCAGACCTATACGATGTTTGTTGACAAGACTGCTCCTACGCTGACCGACATTACGCTTTCCGAGGACCTGATCAACGACGGACGGGTCATGACCGTTACGGCCTCCGACAACAGATATGTTGCAGCAGCGGTGCTGTACGATTACTCGACCGGGAAAATCCTTGCGAGGACGGGCGGTTCTCCGAAGGGAGCAAGCCGCGGCGAGGCTGTTACCATGTCGTTGGATGCAAACGGAACAGCAAATGCAGCGCATCTGCTGCTGCAGGTATATGACTACGCAAACAACTGCAGAACCTACAAGATCAATCTGAACAAGTCTGAGCTGAATGATCCTGTTGGGGTTTCCTTGAATCGCAGCACGCTGAAGCTTTTCAAGGGCGGCACGGCGACGCTGGAAGCGGAAGTTACGCCTTTCGGCATCCATCCCGATACGGTGACCTGGACCAGCGACAATACGAATGTGGCTACCGTGGACGAAGACGGTACGGTTACCGGCATTGGAGACGGCACTGCCACGATCACGGCAACCTCTGTAAAGGATCCCACCAAGAGCGCAACCTGCACGGTAACCGTTGAGGTTTTGAAGGTTACGCTGACCGGCGCGCTGATGGATGGCTCCTCCACCTCCCAGTTCTATACGTGGGATATGGAAAATGATACTACATGGACGCCGGGGGCTGTGATGGAGGTCGATGGCATTACCTCTACCGCATATGACACGGATCGCAACAATGTCATTGTGGTTGACGGAAATGAACGGAAGCTCCATCAGGTCGACATGGAGAGCGGCAAGGTTCTGGCGGACTATGATGCCGTTGCGGGCGGTAACTTTAATGTGCCGCTGTTTGATCTGGAATACAGCGAGCTGTTTACCAAGGGCGACATTCCGGCCTGCTACAGTATCTATAACTTTATGCTCAACAAGCCTGCGGAACTGGGCAGCATTCGTACGGACGGCTTCATGCTGTTCATTGATTTCCTGCTTTACGGAAACGGAGCCGATAAGTTTACGGCGATGACCTCGCTCGGCAAGACAAAGCTCGATCTGGATCAGGACGGCACTGCGGAAACGGATGCGGAGGTGCTGCTGCTGCTGGATAACCGCGGCAACGTGTGGACCTTCCAGATTTATGACGGGATCGACTACAGCAGCACGACAGGCAAATATGAGATTGCAAAGTCTAACCTGACCAGTGCATTTAAAATGTACTTCATGGGCGACGATAACGGCACGCCGCTGTGCTCTATGGTTCCCACGACGGTCAATGGACAGCTGGCATTGTATTTGTCCTACTTTACCGGCAAGGCCAATGAGCTCTACCGTCTGACATACGATTCCGCCAAGAACTTCTGGACCGGCGAAAAGCTGGCCAGCTTCGGCGAGAATGTATATCCGGCAACGATCCTGAAGATCGACAATCATGAGGCCAACCAGACGGAGCTGGAGCAGATCGTAAGCAATCTGCCGCTTGGCTCCCACACGGTACAGTCTCAGGATTTGACAGACATGCTCAAATCTGCTGCGGTTGAAGAAACGGCCGCGTCTTATGGTGCGCTTAATACAGCAGCAGAAAAAACCGCATCGGCGAAACCGGCGGCTGACATCGCAAGCGAACAGCCTGCATCCTCGGAGATCATCACCTCGGAGGATCAGAACACGGTCACCCTGAAGCTGGTGTCGGGAGGAACGGCCCCCACCACGAACGGGCTTATGAGCGTCAGCTACGATGCTGCCGGCTGGGAGCTGAAGAATGTCATTGGAAACACGCAGTATTTCTCCTACAAGGCTGAAGCCGGAAAGGTAACGCTTGGTTATGTTTCCGTGGACAGCATGCCTGCCGGAGAACAGGTCGCAGAGCTGACGTTCACCAAGACGAATGCCGGCAAGGACGCCGATCCTCGGTTCACGGTCCAAAAGACAGAGCGAAATGAACAGCATATCGATGAGGTGGAGCATCTGACGGCAAGCAGCAACCGGGATGATCCGTGCCCGTCGAAGGAATTCCAGGATCTCAGCACAACGGCTTGGTATCATGAGCCCGTGGACTATGTGTTGTCTAAGGGCATTATGCAGGGCTACGGCGACGGCACCTTCCGCCCCGATGAGACCGCGACCCGTGCCCAGGTGGTGACGCTGCTCTATCGCATTGCGGGAGAACCTGCTGTGGATGATTCCAAGGCTCTGCCCTTCACCGACGTGAATCTGGAGAGCTGGTACGGCAGCGCCCTGCGTTGGGCTTACCAGAACGGCATCACCACCGGTGTCAGCGCGGATACCTTTGCGCCTGACGACTGCGTGACGCGCGAGCAGATGGTTTCCTTCCTCGCTCGGTATGCCAAGGTGACCGGCGCCTATGAAAAGGTGTCCGAAGACCTGAGCAGCTTCTCTGACAGAGATCGTATCTCCTCCTATGCTGTGGAATCCATGCAGTGGGCTGTTGCCAACGGCTTTATTCTCGGCACAGAAACGGGCAAGCTGGAGCCCATGGCTACGGCCACCCGTGCTCAGCTTGCGGCAGTGGTCGCCAGATACTGCCAGAGCATTCGCTGATTTCTATCCGAAACGGCGTGCTTACCGGGGGCGTATTGCCCCGCGGTGAGCACGGCGCAAGCCCCAGGGCTTGACAAAAAAACAACGTGCAAAAGCAGCCCCACAGAAGTGTTTCTGTGGGGCTGTTTAGACTCTCAAGGCCCTGCTTAGCCGAAAGTCAGTGTCCGTTTAGTATACCACTTTCCGCGGCCTCGCAGCGGCACTTCGGGGGGCAGCCGCCATGATCCTGCTCAGGCGGTTTACATAAAGTTCACAATTGTAACGCTTTTGTTGGCAAAACGTTGTTGCATTTTGGCGGCTTCCCGGTATAATAGGATAGGAACAAACGGCGGCGGATGCCGTCTGGAGAATAGGCGGCATTCTGCCGTAGAACCACCGGAGAAGGAGATTTAAATGGGTAAATTTGAAAAAGGCAAACGCCCGACGCAGGCTCAGTCCTATGCCGAGCCGCAGCGTGCGCCGAAAAAGAAAAAGCAGAAAAAGCAGTCCCGCCTCGGCCTGATCGTCGCGCTGCTGGCCGTGGCCGTCGTGCTCGTCGGCTGCGGCGTGGGCTATATGTTCCTGCGCGACGACGGCAGGATCGTCAACAACCTCTATGTCGCGGGCGTCGATCTCAGCGGCATGACGAAGGAGGAGGCGCGCGCCGCGCTCGAAAAGGGCGTGAGCGTCTATGGGAAGGAAAATATGAACGTCGCGCTCTACACGCGCGCCTACGATACATTCACCTCGACATATGACCCGGCGCAGATCCCGCTCGTCGACATTTTCGGCAAGCCGCTCGATGCCTCCGCGCAGACCGAGGCGACGGAGCCGACCGAGACCGAGCCTTCGGAGACGGAGCCGGTGACGGAAGCGCCGACCGAGGCCCCGACGGAGGAGCCGACCGAGGACCCGAACACCCCGCGCGACGAGGACGGCAAGCCGATGACGCTGCTGACAAAGCTGTGCCTGACGCCGTCGGACACGGCGGTTCGCCTCGACCTCGACAAGGCCGTGGAGGCTGCCTATGCCTACGGCCGCGGCGGCGGCCTGTTCTCCCGCGTGAAGAAGAACGCGCTGACGGAGCGCACCGATCTGAACGTCGCCGATTTCCTCACGCTCGATGAAAGCTACGTCCGCACGATGCTGGACGAATATGCCAAGGACGCCGTGAGCGAAAAGACGGAGCCCTCCGTCACCGAGGGCACGACGACCGTGACGGACGACGAGGGCGAGGAGCGCGAGCTCAAGACCCTGACGGTCAAGCTCGGCAGCGCGGGCCGCGAGATCAACACGGACGAGCTGTACAAGGCCGTGCTCACCGCCTATGCCGACGCAAATTTCGAGATGCAGTATGTGGTGGAGGAGGACCTGCCGAAGGCCTTTGACCTCGACGCCCTGTACCACAAGTATTATGTTGCGCCGGTGAACGCCGTGTGCGACGAGAACACCTATGAAGTGACCGACGGCTCGGACGGCTACGGCTTCGACATCAAAAAGGCCATGGACGAGCTGGAGAAGGCAGGCCCCGGCGGCGAGGTCACGCTGACGCTCGACGTCATCAAGCCGCAGTACACGAAGGAATCCCTGCAGGAGAAGCTGTTCCACGATGAGCTTGCCAGCTATGACAGCCCGTACAACGCCGGTCTCATCGGCCGAAGTGAGAACCTGCGTCTGGCCTGCCTGGCCATCAACGGCTATGTGCTCAAGCCCGGCGAGACGTTCTCGTTCAACGGCGTCGTCGGCGAGCGCACGGCGGCCAAGGGCTACAAGGAGGGCGGCGTGTATGTCGGCGGCGAGACCGTCCAGCAGCTCGGCGGCGGCGTCTGTCAGGTCGCGTCCGTGCTGTACTACTGCACGCTGAAATCCGACCTCGAGGTCATCGCGCGGCAGGAGCACCAGTATGTGCCGGACTATATTCCCTGGGGCATGGACGCCACGATCTACTGGGGCAGCCTCGACTATAAGTTCCGCAACAACACGACCTATCCCATCCGCATTCTGGCGGAGGCCTCCGGCGGCTATGTCCGCGTGCGCTTCATGGGCACGGAGACGAAGGATTACACCGTGGAGCTGGACTACAAGGCCACGATGACCCACAAGAGCAAGACCGAGGAGGTCGAGATCTCCAAGGGCATGAAGAACTACGACAAGTACAAGGACTATAAGGACGGCGAGCGCATCCAGGTCGGCTACGACGGCTATGAGGTCGATACCTACCGCATGAAGTACGACAAGAACGGCAAGCTGCTGTCCACGGAGAAGGTCAACCACTCGAGCTACGACTGGCGCAACCGTCTGGTCGCCAAGCTCGTCGAGGAGACGGAGCCCCCCACGGAGGCGCCGACGGAGCCGACGGAAAGCCCGACGGAAAGCCCGACGGAAAAGCCCACGGAGCCGGAGCCGACGGAACCGCCCACGGACGCCCCGACCGAGTCCACAGGCGGCGATGAAGAAGCGCCGTGATATAAGGCAACACCGCATAATTCCTCTTCGTCCTTCGCCGGATATTTTTCGCCGATTCTGCGGTTCGAAAAGTTTGAAATACACAAAGTATTCCTGCACTTTTCAAACCTTGTCTCGGCAAAAAATCTCTCGCCGAATGCTCTTGTTGAATTATGCGGTATTGCCATAAAAACCGGACCGGCTCACTCAAATGAGCCGGTCCGATTTTTGTATTCGACGTGACAGGAGTGCGCGCGCCCTGTAGGAGAGGGGACAGCCGGGCCCGGCGCAAAACTCACGATTCGCACAGGGCTTCGTTAAAAATGGCAAACGCCCTCGCAATGACAAATGAGGTTTCGGAGGGAAGAAAAGTGTGAAAGGAAACCGTCAGGGTTTCCTTTCGCG
>OLOU01000708.1_pt1 | contig 27498 bp, 24 predicted proteins | sample 1672101 | NCBI WGS metagenome assembly OLOU01 (sample SAMEA3136645, study PRJEB25190) | human gut metagenome | biome: human gut; feature: human-associated habitat; material: faeces | place: Austria | collected 2013
AGGAACGGAAGAAAGCAAGAGCAACACATAAAGATTATGAATGCTATTCGTGATAATCATTGATTTCTTTTCGAATGACATCCATTCGATCCATAGCGTAGTTGTATCTTTCTTCGTCATATTCCATGCGATTTAGGTTCATATCTCCAACTTCCTTTGCAAGATTTAACCACTCGTTAATCAATTCTACTGCTTTATCTCCTGTCATAAACTTCCCTCTTTCAATTTTCTTTGTAACTCTAGCATTTCCTGATGTATTTCTTCGTCACTCTTTTCTTCGGCTTGAGGATAATACTTATCGTCTAATTTCACAGTCGATTTCTTAGCCTTCTTTTGTTCAATGATGTTAGCCTTGTGTTTGGACTCAATATGCATATCCAACGCATAAATTGGTGCTCTTCGGCCATTTCTAAGAGGTTTGAACGATACTTGAATATCACTTGTACTTTCGTTGATCTCATCAAATGACGGCTTTAAAACTCGACGGTTAAATGCTTTATATTCACTGTACTTATCTCCAATGTTCAACCATTGACGGATTCCAGGTGCTTCTTTTGAATCTGTATTTAAATACCAGATAAAATCACACTGGTCCTTATCCTTGAGTTGCATTTTGCACCATTCGTAGATTCTTGCACTGTATTTTCCGTCTAATCTTGCCATTTGTTCCAAGTAGATCCATGTAAAATCATGACGTAAATCGTCTAACATAGGAATGAAATCTTTATTAAAGTTTAGGTCAATGACCATATCATTAATTCCGTTAAACAGTTTTGCAGAAAGTAATGCTCCAGATATTAACACGGTATCGTTGGGATTTGCCAAACGCATTTTATCGGCCTCAGATAGTCTATCTGCAGTCATTTCTACCGTTAATACGGATTTTTGAATAATAGTTCGAATAGCCTTTTTATATGTTTTAATCTGCTCGCCACCCCAATCGATTTTTAAATGCTTAACTAAATCTGTCATAGTCGTTTGTACAGTGGTTTCTCCAATCTTACGTTTAGACAATGCATAGAACATAAATTTAAGTTCTGTATTATTCATGATATGTAATGCTTTAATTAATTCATCAGCTTGGCAAAATTTAGGTTCTCTATTTTGTATTTCATTCATTAATTAATCACCTCAATATATCTAAAATAATCATACAATATAGAAGTGTACATTTCAATATTTTTGTACACTTTTAACTGTAAATTTGTACACCTCACTGTAAATTTGTACACCACTCGCACTGTAAATTTGTACACCTTGACACTGTAAATTTGTACACCACTATATATAAGTTACTTCTTAACAGTTATTTTTTATAATAAGGTTTTTTAATTTTCTTCGAAAATCTCAAAACCAGATAAATCTATTTGTTTTTTCACCGTACTTTTGTACGGTTTTAACCTTTAATTTTGTACCCTTTTAAAAAATTAAATTTAATTTGTTTTTTTATTTGTGTGGTATATTACTAATGTTGCCTAGGCTCACCAACGCGAAGGAGGTGAGAACGTGGTTGAACTAATCTGTACTTTTTTAGTTTCTGTCGGAGCAAGTGTGGTTGCCTACTACATTTGCAAGTGGCTTGACGGAAATGACTAGGCAGCAAAAGCACAAACGGAGTGGATTGACTACCCACTCTTTTTTTTACATAAAAAAAAGAAGAACCGAGTGACTAGTTCAGTTCTTCTTAACGTGGCTTTTAATCTGTACTTTTGCCTATTTGAATTATAATATACTTTTTTTTTCTATTCAATCCTGTTCATCATTATTTGAATTATAATTTTGAGAATCTTTATTCATTGCTTTAGAGAAAAAATGACCACGTTGTTCCTGTGTCTTTAGAAAATCAATTAACTTAGGCAGCTCATCATGTTCGATTGGTCGCCCCAATACAGATTCTACAGAAGCACCAATTTCAATCAAACGTTTAGTACGAGCTTTTCTTTCTTCCTGTGATTTACGAGCTTTTAATTGCTTAACCTGTTGGTTTAACTGCTCTTTTTTTTCTTCTAATTTTTCGATTCTCTCATCAATAGTTGCCATTATTATCACCTCATTTATAAGTATATCATATAAAAAAACATGACATTATTGTTTTAATTTTTAGAACACGTTAAAATATATTTAGAACATCCATTAATTTACTAATGGCGCACTTACACACCACCATAGGTAGTGTTATCTGCAAGCAGATACGTGCGCTCTTCGAGGATGAGAGGGAACACCCTCTCAACTCCCCTACCGAAAAAATTTAGAAAGGAGAAATCATAAAATGGCTATATATCATTGTTCAATTAAAAATATAAGCCGAGGAAGTGGCAAGTCTGCGGTTGCCTCTGCCTCATATCGTGCAGGCGAAAAATTAGAAGATCTAGAAACAGGCTTGACACATGATTATACTCGAAAAAAAGAAATAGCTTATTCTGAAATCTTCCTTTGTAAGAATGCACCGAAAGAATACCAAGACCGAGGAACGTTATGGAATGCGGTGGAGCAAATAGAAAAGCAAAGCAAAGCAAGACTTGCACGTGAATGGGAAGTTGCACTGCCGAATGAACTCACCCTGGAACAGAGCAAAGAGCTTGTAAAGGGGTTTGCACAAAGTCTAGTTGATGAAGGTATGTGTGTAGACGTCAATATCCACTGGAAAGAAGGAAACCACCATGCGCACATCATGGCCACTGTAAGAGCAATCAATGAAAAAGGACAATGGGCACCGAAAACAAAAAAGGTTTATTGTCGAGATGTCTACGGAGAGAAGATACCGCTTATTGATAAAAACACTGGCTTGCAGAAAGTAGACAAACAGAATCGAAAGCAATGGAAGTGCTATAAAGATGACTATACAGACTGGAACAAACGAGAAAAGGTCGAGGAATGGCGATCTAGATGGGCAGAACATTGTAACATAGCTTTAGAAAAGACTCAGAGCATTGCTAGAGTGGACCACAGGAGCTATGCAGCACAAGGCATAGAAGAACTACCAACCATCCATGAAGGCTACATAGCACGCAAAATAGAAGCAAATGGGGGCATTTCAGAGCGTTGTGAGATTAACCGTGAAATTCGTGGCCATAACTGGCTCATTCGAAAATGTCTTTATGAAATCCAATTATTGACTAAGCAAATTACAGATTTAATGAATGAGAAAGGAGAAGAAATAAATGAACGATTCGCAAATTTATTCAAACGGCAAAATAGATCTAGAGAAGATTCTAAAACTGAGCGAGCAGATCCAAACAGAAAACGAGGAGTTGAAGGATCAGAACTCCGATCTTTTATCGCAAATCTCGATTCTCAAAGACAAACTGCAGAATTCGACCGACAGAGAAGTGAAACTGAACGAAAAAATCGCGAAGATGAGCGAAAGCGACAAGATCGAGCTAGAAAACAAGCGATTGAAAGAGAAGAACGAGAGTCTAAAGCGAGAGAAATATCAAGCCGAGCAAGAAGCAGAGATGAGGGTCCGGAACTTTAAGGCACAATATGAAGCCAAATACAGAGAAGTGAATGAGCAAAAAGAAATATTGGCCAACCGAAAAAAAGAACTGGATGAGAAGGAAGCCGACATCGAGAAAAGGGTATCTAATGAAGTTGGATACATTCGCAATGAAATGGATAAAAAATACCAATTCAAACACAACTCCCTGTATACATTCTTTGTTGGAACAACGCTCTATAGCTTTTTGATTACGATTTTCCAAGGATTCAAATCGAAATATTTTATCAGTGATTTAAAATATGCACTAGCGACTTTCAAATCATGGATTGTGTTTATTTATGATTTTTTGTTAAAACAAAAACCAGTAGACTCAAATGTTGGGCACTGGATGTTCTTCATAGGTACCGTGATAGTCGTTATAGGCGTTTCAATGGCCATTATAGGCACAATTGGATGGTTTGTGCATAAACTCTATACCGAGTATGCCTACAACTGGCTAAGCGTCGCTATAGCGCTTATATTGCTTTCTGGAGCGGTATTCTTTGCAGATGAACTACACAATCTTGGATGGAACTGGTTTTTTTGCTTCTTGGGTATTCAAATTATCTATCTTTTCATGGTATTATTGGATGCCAGTGAACACAATCAATAAAAAGGAGCATCCAATATATGAAAGTTATATTAATTATATTTTTAGTTATGTTGGGGCAGTTCTATGAGGAAGTGAAGCCCAAGGATTTTTACAGGGCTGTGTTCCCAGAGGGTAGCTTGCAGAGTGCAGAGCATGACGGAAAAGGAAATGTGATTGCAACCCAGATAAGACCATCTGGAAAGGGAAGAACGAAGCAGTGGGTTATAGATGATAGTCTGAATATGCTTGATAAGGTCATAGGGGACGAGTTCGGACTGATACCGCCTATCACGTTCTATGGCAAGACACATACGAAGCAGAATGCACATGAACTGTATGCGGTTGCAATAGATATTGATTATGTCGGAAAACAGCAGTTGAAGAACCTCTTGAAGCAGTTCGGGAACGGAGTACAGCTCCGACCGACCTACCTTGTGAGTTCTGGAAAGGGTGTCCATGCCTATTACTTTTTGAAAGAGCCAGTACAGTTGTATCATAATCTGGAAGATACCCTTGCGGAGCTGAAAGAAGCATTTATCCGCAGACTATGGAACGATACGAGCAGTATCAGACCAGACAGCCCAGATATAACAGGTATCTATCAAGGCTTTAGGTGTGTTGGGAGCCAGAGCAAGCTGGGGGCAGACTTCCCAGTGAAAGCCTATAAGATGTCGGATAACCGCTATACTCTGGAAGATATAAAGGACAGCATACCGAACTGTAAGGTTGATTTATCGGTACTTACAGAGAAGCCGAAGAAAGAAAAGAGTAAGCTGTCACTGGACGAAGCAAAGAAGCTGTACCCAGAGTGGTATCAAGAGCGAGTTGTAGAGGGCAGACCGAAGAAAAAAGGCACATGGGTATGTAATGAAGCCCTTTATGAGTGGTGGAAGAACAAGATTTTTACCGAAGTAAAGGTAGGCGGTAGGTACTTCTCAATCATGGCATTGTGTGCGTATGGCTTGAAATGTGGCATATCTGAAAGACGAATAAGGCAAGATGCCTATTCATTTTTGGAGCATCTGGAGAGCCTTACAGATGATGAGGACAACCATTTTACAAGGGAAGATGTAAAGGACGCATTGAAAGCCCTGAAAGCTGATAACAAGCTACTTTCGACTATGGCAAGCCGAGAATGGATAGAGAAGCAGACGAAAGTTGTCATACCGCCAAATAAGAGGAACGGCAGAAAGCAAGCCATGCACTTAAAAATTGCACGTTTTACCCTTGAAACAATGAATGAGGACAGGGGCAAAGCTCTACAAGGGAGACCAGACAAGGCGAAGATTGTCGAAGAATGGAGAGAAAGCAACCCTCTGGGAACAAAAGCGGAATGCGAAAGGGATACTGGCTTGAGCCGACATACTGTATTGAAGTGGTGGAGCGTGGGCGAAGCCCTCTAAGGCATTTCCCCTTAATTACCCAAGAGCCATAAGAAAAAGAGTGTCAAGGGCAGTCGCAAGACTGTGCAGTTTACCCTTGATACTCTTTTTTGTTGGCTACAATGTCCGCGGGGAAAATGCTTGTCCGTCCGTTCCGTTACTCCACTGTATTTCTGGCGAAATCCACGCACGAATATATCCGCTTGACAAGTGGCTAGCCACATGCTATATTATGTGTAGCGGATATATTGCAAGTTCCCTAAATGGCTAGCCATTTAGAACTTGTGAGGGTGGCAAGCCCCCCTTCAATCCCCCTTGAAATGACCGCAGATATGCGGCAATTTGTTGGAATGATGTCGAGAAGAAAGAGAGGTAAAGCATGAGTTGGGGCGAAGAACAGAAGAAAGAAATTGAGACAATCAGAGAGAGAAAAATCACAGTGAAATTGTCGGATGCAGATTGTGACCGACTGGCGAGAAAGTGTGGGGAGCATGGTCTGACAATCGGAGAGCTGATAGAGAATTTTGTCGGAGATTTGGTGGGCGGTACTTACTCAAACGGAAGTGATGAAAGAGATTATGCTGACCAGTGGTTCGAGCGTTGTTGGTTCGGAATGTTCCCAGAGCCTACACTGCTGAATCACTTATTGAATTTGGGTTATGAACCAGAGCATTATCTGGATATGTTGGAGAACGTAGAGACAATAAAATCCGACATTGAAATTACTAAACAGAACATAGCAGAGCCAAGTGATGAATGGAAAGACATTGTGTACCACAAGTACAATGATGATAGAACAAGTTATGAGTGTGTGCCTTGTTACAATAGTGTTGATGAATATATAGCAAGCGAAAAAGAAGATTTAGAAAGCTATAAGGCAGACTTAGAAGAAGCACTGGAAGAACTGAAAGACATGAGAGCGGACTGGAAGCCAGAGAAAGAGCCGAACATGAACGAGGAAATCGAACTCATTAAGAAGTGGGTAAAGGAAAGAGAGGACTTTATCAATGAGTAAAGAGATAAGGGAGCTTGAAGAAAACTCCAAGAGAATCATTGAGAATATGAGACCGCAGACAATAGCACAGTATCATATCAAGCAATGGTTAGATGACAATTTTATAATGGGCTGTGCAAGGTTGGAGTACACAGGAAAGGACACAGCAAAGGTTATGGACACTGTTGGCGGTGTCATGTATGTAGAATATAAGAACGGGGAAGTAAGAGAATGTCAGAAATAGAGAAGCAAGAAGCTAAGGGCAGAAAGAGAAATGTTCAGATAAACATTAGGATTTCAGAAGCCGAAGCTGAACAGTTAAGAAAAAAAGTAGAGCAGTCGGGAATGAGCCAACAAGAGTACATTCTTTCATGCGTTCTGAATAAACCCATAACCAATACAGACGGAATAAAAGAACTTATACCAGAGTTAAAGAGGGTGGGTAATAATTTGAACCAGATAGCACATGCACTAAATGGCGGAAGATACTATCAGTACAATCTTATTACCGACAACCAAAAGGAGTTGGATAAGGTATGGCAGTCATTAAAGCAGTTTCTTCAAAAGCAGGCATAGGGCAAGCACTGGACTATGTGACGAAAGAGGAAAAGACGGAAGATAAGCTTGTCAGCGGTCTGCACTGTGAACCAGATACAGTAAAGGACGAAATGCAAGCCACCAAGGAGCTGTGGGGCAAGACTGGGGGCAGAACTTATAAGCACTTCGTACACAGCTACCATGAGGACGAGCATATCACACCAGAGCAAGCCCATAAGAACGCAATCGAGCTTGCCAAGGGTACGGAAGCATGGAAAGGGCATGAGGTACTCATTGCCACCCATATAGACCGAGGACACATACACACTCACTTTATCGTAAACAGTGTGAACTTTGAGGACGGACACAAGTTGCAGTGGAGCAAAGCGGATCTGCAGAACTTGAAAGACCGGTGCAATGAGCAGAGCCGGCAACAAGGGCTTCATGTTCCGGAGAAAGGAAAGACCTTTTCCGGAGAGGAAAGGGAAGAAACTGTTGCGTGGAACAAAGAAACATACAACCTCTTGAAGCAAGCCGAAAAGGGAGAAGTGAAAAGTTATGTGCAAGATACAGCCCTTGCGGTCATGGACTGCCGAGAAACAGCCACAAGCCGAGAGGACTTCATAGACCAGATGAAAGCAAGGGGCTATGGTGTGGACTGGCAAGACAGCCATAAATACATCACATTCACAGACCTTGAAAGGCAGAGCCAAGGGGAAAAACAATGTAAAGTCCGCAACAATAAACTGGAAAAGTATTATGCGGTGGACTTTGGAAAGGAGAGTTTAGAGCATGGGTTTGAAATCAATGCACGCAGAGAAGCAGAGCGAACAGCCACAACAGAGCGTGCAAGACAACAGCTTGATAGAACAGCAGTCGCAGAGAATAGCGGAGCTGATGAAAGGGCAAGAGCAAGACAGCTACTTGATAGAACAGCAGTCGCAGAAGATAGCAGAACTGGAAAGACATATCAGCCAGATAACACAGCAGTCACAGAAGAAAGACTCACAAATCTTAGAAGCTATCAGCCAAGCCGAGGAATGGAAAGCCAGGGCAGACCAGGAACAGACCAGGGCGAAAGACCAGGAACGGAAGCTACTGGAAGAACAACTGAACCTCAAAAAGACCTTGCGGAAGAAAGACTTGCAAGCCTCCGAAGCCATAAGCCAAGCGGAAGAATGGAAGAACCGAGCCGAGAAATCGGAGATACAGATACAGAAGCTCTTATCAGAGAAGCAAGAGCTGGTATCAACAGTAGCCGAACAAGGGAAGAGAATAGCGGAGCAGACCGAGCAAATAGAGAAGCTGAACGAAGCAGACAACGTGCTGAAGCTCAACGCAGAGCTGAAGAAGCAAAACGAGAAGCTGAAGCAAGACAAGCTCAACGCAGAGCAAGAAGCCGAAGCTACGGTATCGAGCGTTAAAAGGGAATATGAAGCCAAGGGCAGAGAGCTTGACCGCAGAATCGGAGAAGCTGCCAAGCAGTCGGCAAGCCTTAAATCCGAAAGGCAGAGCATAAGCGAAGATATAGAGCAGAGAGCAACAGCGAAGTATCTGGACCAGAAGAAAGAGCTTGACAGGAAGTTCAAAGCCCAGACAGCGAGCTATGACAGCTTTCTGTTAGGTCTGCTACTGTATGGAGTGCTTACCACAGTATTCACAGCAGTACGTTCAGAAGCCTTTGTAAGCGATTTTAAGACCTTTTTCATGGTTATATGGCAGTTCATTGTGAATGCGTTCCAGTTGCTTCTTAAAGGCGGTCAGTGGGCTTCACAACTGGGAGATAAGATACCACAGCCAGTAGTGGCTACCATAGTGCATTATCTTCTCTTAATCGTCTTTGTGGGCGGTATTGCTATCGGTGTGGGCTTTCTTATCTTCCTTGGAGCAAGCAAGGTGTTTGAGTTCTACACAGAGGACTATGCGGACACCATGAGCCTTGCCGTATTCCTCATAAGCCTTGCAGTATCGGTGTACTTTGCAGAGCCTATAAGGGCGGTAATACCTATCAATCTTCTTTTACTGCTGATACTGGTACATATCGTTTATGTGCTGATAAGGTGGTATGTAAAAGGGTGTATGAGGTCAAGAGGGTACTACTAAATTGACACCCCAGAAATGGGGTGTTATATTTGTATTACAGATGTGCAAAAATCTATTGATAATATAAGCCCCCCTATAGCCCTTTTTGGCTAACAGTCATAGGGTAGCGGATATAGTATAAGTATATGCCAGAAAAGAGGTGTTTATACATGGCAAGGAAGCCGACTGATAAGCAGTTGTTCAAGATGAAAAATGAATGGTTGGGGCAGTTCTATGAGGAAGTGAAGCCCAAGGATTTTTACAGGGCTGTGTTCCCAGAGGGTAGTTTTGAGAGAGAGGGACACCCAGAAGATGAGAAGTGCAACGGAGTTCTCACTGTGATAGAGGGGGAAAAGGCGAGGAACTATATTGTCTTTGATGAGCTGAACATGGTTGATGAGGTCAAGGGGGCAGAGTTCGCTATCATGTCCCCAGTCGGCTATTCTGGACGCAACAGAACAGCAAAAAACGCAAGGTGGTTGTATGGGATAGCTGTTGACCTTGATGGAGTAGAAATGGAGCAGTTAAGAGATGTGTTCCACCAGATGAAGCACGATTTTCTGCCACAATGTACCTACTGTGTGAATAGCGGTCATGGACTGCATTTGTATTATCTCTTTGAGAAGCCAGTACCGCTATACAGACATCTGCAAGACCAGTTAAGGGAGTTCAAGTATGAGTTAATCAGAAAGATATGGAACAGGTACACAAGCACCTATACAGAGCGTGAGCAAGTGCAGTATCAAGGTATCTTCCAAGGCTTCCGTATGGTCGGCACCCAGTCGAAACTTGGAAAGCGGTATCCAGTGACAGCTTTTGAAACTGGGGAGCGTGTTACAGTAGAGTATCTGAACGACTTTCTTATGGACGATAGCAAGGCTGTGACAGATTTCAAGTATAAGTCTGATTTGAGCCTTACCGAAGCTAAGAAGAAGTACCCAGAATGGTATGAAAAGAGGATTGTTAGGGGCGAGAAAAAGGGCAGGTGGCATATCAAGAGGGATTTGTATGACTGGTGGCTTAGGAAGATACAGAGCGGAGCGGTGTCAGTTGGGCATAGATACTGGTGTTTGTCTGTGCTTGCATCCTATGGTATTAAGTGCGATATTCCAGAAGATGAGGTATTGACGGATGCTCTGGAGCTGTTACCAATGTTTGATGATATCAGTGATGATGAACATAACCGCTTTACCAAGCGTGATGTACTGGACGCAATGAATATGTATCAAGAAAACTATGTCACATACAGCAGAGCCGAGGTTGAGCGTGTCAGCGGTATATCAGTACCGCCAAACAAAAGGAACGGAAGAAAGCAAGAGCAACACATAAAGATTATGAATGCTATTCGTGATATTCAACACCCAGACGGAGAATGGAGATGCATAATCGATACCAAGGCAGATTTGAAAAAGAATACTGGGTACGAAGAATATATACACTGATACAGAATATCAATGACATATCTGGTTCAAATATAAACTTAGAAAATGAAATAAGTGTTTGCAAATTCAAGGACGAAGATTACTGCATCGTCACTTATCTTTATTACAGTAAGCTGTACTGTTCATGCATAAAAAAAGCAATGGGCAGATACGATGAGCGAAAGGATAAGGTCAGCAAAAAATAGTTATTTTATTATGATTTTAAATTTGATTTGAACTTCAACAGTTCATTTTGGAGGTGATAGAAATGGCAAGTGTAAAGAGTGTTGCAGTTGATAATGAATTAGCTGAGAAGTTAAAAAATGCAAGAATCAGGCTTGGATTGACTCAAGAGGATGTTGCAATTAAGGCAAATGTTTCAAGATTAAAATATCATAGAATTGAATCCTGCAAGGTGGATTATGTTGATGAGTCTTTGCTTTATAAATTAGCTGATATTTTAAAAATAGATTATTTATCACTCACAAGGAACAACATCTACAAATCAACTTTCCTATACACAAATGATATGCGTTTGGCTTTATTAAATTTAAAAAATGTAAAAGGGTTTAGTAGTGTTTCAGAAACTATAAAATACTGTATTGAATACACTGTTAATGAGATTGCAAAGTCTAATGTTTCAAATGAAATCATAAATGATGTACGTGAAGCAATTGTAAATACATTTGTGCAGGAGATGGATAAGCTTTCTCATGCACATGAGATGGATGCACTTATATTGAAGTATCTTGATGATAAATATGGAACGAATTCAAATGAATTACGTACCGATATCGAACAATATCTTACTAACATTAAACATTCTAAAAAGTATTAATCTAGGAGGTGATTGAAATGAAAATCGTTATGTTTTGTGATAAGTATCTTTATCGAAAATTAAACATGGCATTTCCAAAATACAGCGAGAATGATGCTGTTATTGGAAGCCTTTTTTCAGAAGATGAGTTTGACAATTTTCATGTATTGGACAAGGATTTTATCAACTTGGCTTTTAATCCAGTGGATGGTATAAAAGATATTTATTTACTCTTAATACAAAAATCATGGTACAGTGATCCAACTTGTATCAACATCTGTAAGTACGTGAAACTGCTTCATCCTGAAACAAATGTTGTGTTCTTTATGGACGAACCTTACGCTTCACATCTTTATTTCTGTGATCGTATTGTAAAGGAGCAGTTAGGTTTCTTAGCCTACGATACAGACGAACTAAAAAACATTCTAATGAATGGATTTAATGTATCGCAGGATGTTTATACTTTACCTAAATTATCGCAATCGAAAATAAAAAAACTTGAAAAACAGTACATGAACAGTTAATTGCTCAGACTGCTTTTCATTTTCACATTGGTACAATACAGTACCTTTTTTTATTTTCTAAAATTAAGGATTAATACAGATATTAAGTACCTTAATTTCTGTAAATCCAAACAATTCCTGATATTCTTTTCTGTACTTAAATGCACTCGAAAAATAAACATCTTCCTTGTTTGTCATCCTTAATTAATCTTCCTATTCTGTGCTCAAGTGGTTCAAACGGAGCACTTTTTTGTTGGACTTTTATTCGCTATTTTAGTGAACAAAATACGCTTCTAAAAGTCATCAGGATAAGCACATCGGATTCGATGAACTTTTAAGGGCCTTGCAAACAGTGTTTGCAAGCTATTTATGCCTTCATCCTGCGTTTTTCTTCTTTGTCTGATTTTTGAACTTTGTTCAAAAAATGTTCATTCCTTTTTCTTTAAAAAGTGCTTCCTGAAGGCTAAATAAGCCTTTAAGGTGCATTTTCTTAGTTTTTGAACTTTTGTTCATTTTTCTTGACTTAAAAGTGGAGCTTCAAGGTATAAATAGCCTTGTGTTCACACTTTTTCTTTAATTTCTTTAGAAAGGAGTCTTTTTTAGTGTCGAAAAAAGATAATATTGATTCTTTTGATACCAGTCATAAAAGCTTATATATTTCTTTGATCGTGTTGTTTCCGATCATGTTTTTGGTTGCGTTTGTAATATTTTATTTGGTCGAAGTAATACTTTTAACGAATCATTACTCTATATTTGAGGTGCTTATGATTCACAAAAAAAATATAGCAATAACTGGTATTTGTATGTGGGCATTATGTTTCTATTTTGTACTTGGCTCACTAAATTTTGCAGGCAAGACGAAAAACTTGTCTATGATTCGCTGGGCAACAATGGCTGAACAGAAAGAGATGTTTGCTGTTGCACCTTTAGATACTTCGCAACATTTGGAAGTAGGTGGTGCACCAATCAACATGATTAATAATCATGAACTTTTATATGAAACAGGAGATGTTCATGATCTTTGTCTAGGTGCAACTCGTTCAGGTAAATCAAGAAAGATTGTACGTCAGCTGGTCATGCTTGCAAGTATGGCGGACGAAGCTATGATATTCAACGATCCAAAAAAAGAGATGTATCAGGACTTTCATAAATATCTTGAAAAACGTGGCTATGAAGTAATGTGTATTGATTTGAGGAACTCTCAGTATTCGGATAAATGGAATCCATTGGGTTCTATTGTTTATCAGACTGAGCTTGGCAATACAGATGATGCGGAGCAGTATGCCGAAGATCAGGTGACTTCTTTAGTCGTTGATAATGGTGTTGGTGAACCTATCTGGATTGAAGGTCAAAAGGCTTTAATCAAATCTTTAATACTTGCTGTTGCTACTGCACCAATACCAAAATCGAAGAAAAACTATTATTCAGTTTATCAAACTTTGGCGGTGCAAGGTGAAGAAATTAAAATTGATAAAAAGGAACAAATGGTTCTGTCAGCTTTCATGAATTCTTTAGAAGAGGGTACACCAGCCAAGAAAAGTTTTGCACCAATTAGAAACTCTCCAGACAAGACACGTGGGTCTTTTATGGTGTCGGCATTGGCTACATTGGAAAAGTTTACTGGGCAGAAAGTCGCACGTGTTTTAAGTGACAGTGATTTTGATTTCCACACATACGTCAATGGAAAAAAAGCATTGTTTGTTGTCAATCCAGATGAAAAAAAGACTTACAACTCGATTGCTTCAATGATTTTTTCAAGTGCTTATCAAGCTTTGGTTTTCGAAGCAAATACAATGTCTGGTAGGAAATTGAAACGAAGAGTCCATTTTATTTTGGATGAGTTTGGTAATATGCCAAAGATTGATGATATTGACAAACTGTTCACAGTATCTCTTTCACGTAGAGTGCTGTTCCATATTTATTTACAGGATTTTAGACAGTTGAATAAAACATATGATGACAACATTGCAACCATTCTAAGAAGTAACTGTGCTTTATGGACTTTTATTTCTAGTAACGATTACGATTCGTGTGAAGAAATGTCAAAGCATATCGGTGAGAGCTATTTACAAACAGTAAGCAGAACCACAAATGCTGATAATCAAGGAAGAATGACAGGAATGTCATCTCAGGTTTCTGATACGCAGGCACGTAAATTAATTCGTGCTGATGAAATGTTGCATACAGACAGATCAAGTGGTAAAGATATCTTAGTTTCTCGTTCAAATATGATGCCAATGAAAGTTTATCTTCCAGACTGCTCCAAATATCCATGGTACAAGGAAATGGAACATGACGAGGTTGAAGTGCTTAAAAACCAGAAACCAGCTGAATACGCAATTCCACGATACATTGTATTGTCTTATTCAATAATGGCAGGTGCAGGAATCAAATTGCGATTGGATGGAGATTCTCAGATTGCACCTAAAGGAGCAGGAAAAGAAGAACCTTTATTGTCAAAAAATATGTACTGGTACTGGTCAACCCGTGATGATTTAGAGGGTGCGGTTTTTACTCATGTCATTGAGTATTTAAAAAAGATTGATCTCTTAGAATCGAAAATTCCGGTACAGCTTGTAATTCGCAGTTACATGAAATCTGATGAATTTATTCAATGGTTGTGGTCTATTGATTCAAATGGTTCAGAAAAAGATTTGGATGAAGTGAAAAGAAATTTAGATGAGATTGAAATCACTGATAATGACAATGCTTTTTCGGATGCTTGGAGTTAATCTATGGCAGGTATAATTGTCAAATATAGATTCCAGCACACACAGTACTCCAACAAAAATCTCAATGCGGTAGAAAAAAATAACACAGTAAATACAGCTGATGCTTTTGAATACTGTGACCGTGATGAAGCCTGTGATAAGACATTAGTAACAACAGATAAAGCATTCAATTATGCAGATTACCGATTAGGAAGTGCAGGCAGTATAACAAACGGCGGTAAGCCTATTGACGCATTACGTATGCAGATGATATGTGACCAGTACAAACCACCAGTATTGTATGGAATGATAATTTCTTTTGATCATGATTTTGCAGTAAAAAATCAAATTATTGATAAAAGAAACATGGATAAACTGATTGCAAAATCTATGAATTCAATTTTAAAGAAAATGAACCTAGAACCTGATAATGTTATTTGGACATCTTCATATCATACAAATACGGACAATCCACATTGTCACATTAATTTTTACGAAAAGAAACAAACTAAGCGAAAACAGACTCTATCTAAACATCAGATAGATCATCTTAGATCGTCTATTGCAAGTGAAATGGAAATCAATACACTGCTGTATGTGAAACGTGATGAAGCTATGAATCATTTAATGGATTCCTTATCTGAAATAGGATTCAGTAAAGATATGCTGCATGGCTATGAAGATATGATACAAAGGTCAAATAGTTCTCAGAAAGGTCTGGAGCATATTTATAAAAAGCTGATTGCATTAAATAATGTACTTCCAGAAAAGGGAAGCATGAAATACAATTCAAAAAATATCCGCCCATTTCATAACCAGATCCGTGACATCATTGAGGATATCTATAAACTGGACGAAATCAAACCATTTGTGGACGAATATCGTAATATTTTAGAAGAAACACAGGAAATGCAGAAGGAACTTTATGGTACGGGTAATGATGAGTACGAAGATGAGGATGGCGGTATTGTACATGGTCAAGGCAATGATGGAAAAAGGCAGGATGAGTATTATCGTAGAAAGATGTATGAGCTTGAAACACGTTTAGGAAATATGATTTTACAAACGATTGTTAATGGCAGAAAAGATGTTGACAGCATTGAAAAAGATAAAAAGAAACTACATGAGTTAGAAAACAGAAAAACAAATTTGGATTGGGAAATCAATGCTAAAAAGTATTCCAATGAATACGCAGTGAATAAAACTCATGATGAAAATTCAAAAAAGAACTTGAAACGAAATTCTCGAAAAAAGATTATAAAATCTGTTTTTCAGCGAAGATCGAACATGATATGCCATGCGACAGTAAATGATATGAGCAATGCGATTCAGACAGCTTATTATGCAAATCTGGATATAAAACAGAAAGTGCAGGAAGCTACACGCAATGCTCAAAGAGAAGCCTATGCAAGACAAATGTACTAGATAAAAGGAGATATAAAATATGGCTAGAAAATCAACAATTGAAAAATTAAAAGCAAGAATCATTGTCTTAGAAAAAGACAGACAAAGAAAGGTAGATGAACAGATTGAATTGATTTTAAAAACGGACCCAGAGATTATACAAATCAATTCACAGATTGATGATCTAAAAAAGATGGTCAAATCATCTGAAGAACTGGAACGCAAAAAGGAAGAACTTGAAAAACAAATGTTAGAATTACTGGATTAACATTTTGCGTATGTTTTTTTATGAAATGCCTGTCATTTCGCACAAAAATCTAGCATTTTTTACAAATCAAAATGGTAAAATATAGGCAGAAATGATATTACAGGAAAGGTGCTTAAAATGGTGAATAATCCGTTAGTATTTTATTTTGAAAAATTAAAAGCTGATTATGATTTAAAAACATATGGAGATATAGCTAAGTATTTAGACATTTCAATTGGAACAGTAAAAAACGCTTATGCTGGAAGGACAATTAATCCATCAAAAAGATTGGTTGAACACATTGCTTTTCATTTCAATAAAAATCCGAATGTTATACTGAAAGATATATACAACGGTTCTTTTGTAGAACCTTGCAATGAATATACTAAATTAGTTACTTTATCACTATACTATAATTTTGGATACGCATTGTTCTATGATGATCAAAATTTTATTATGAGTCACAAAACTGATTTTCCGTTACATTTAGCAAATATGCACGTGAATGCAATTGTTAGACTGTCTGGGCACGAAGTTAAACCTACAGCAATTGTAGAATGGAGTAGGTTAAATAGCATTTTAGCTGAAAGGTGCAACTGTACCTATAATCCAATACTCAAAAATGATTATATTTTAATGGCTTTGAGCAATCTTTGTTTCATGATTTGTTCAGATGAATTTGATGATATAAAAAGACTGATTGTAGTCTTTGCTTATGATGAAGAAGAGGACTACCAGTTATTTAGAAAGATGTGTAATGATTCTAAACATCGTGTGTTGCCACTTCTGTATGATGATAACGCAGAATATTCAATACGAGATGTCGATATGCTCAATGGTATAGGATAGACAATTTGTTGCCTATCATTTCGCACAAATTTCTAGCATTTTTGCCAATTCAAAATGGTAAAATATAGGTAGATATAAATTTGAAAAGAAAGGAGTAAAATTGCAATGGATGCAAATGAATTAAAAGAATGGAATAAGATTAGATCAAGAGAGTTAAAAGAAAAATTTCTAAAATCTCAAAAAATATTATCAACTGATTATAGTCACAGAGAATTTGAAGTTATGGACTTTACATTAGCTGAAGAAATGTTGAATAAATATTCTTTGGAAGAGCTAGAGGGAGAGGTTCTTGCGAATGTGGAACTCGAAAGAGGTAATAAACAAAATGGATGTCTGATCGCATTAGATGTTTTGCAGAAAGCCGATGGAGATAAAACACAAGCAGGCAAGGTTTTACGTGATATGAGAAATGCTATGATTGCCTATTATGACTATCAAATCGAGATTGAACAAATACGTTCTAAAGCCTTGCGAAAATTGGATATTGAATTAGAACGCTCTTAAGTCAGATTGCCTTAATTATTGGTAGTGAAAGTAAGTATGCATTTGCACCATCGTTAATGGTGCTAGAGAGCACTATATTATAAATATTGATATAAAAGCCAGTATTGGCTTTTTTTTAGAATGGAGATAAATATATGTTTTTAACAGAAAAAGAATTAAAGGATGCTTTTTGGAAAAGCTACAACAATAAAGGACGAGCTGTGAAATGGCAGTTTGAATGTCCTGTTCGAGAAGGTAATACAGATTTAATGACATTGGAAAAATATCAGGAAAACTGGCAAATCAATGCATTTGAATTTAAATTGACGGATATAAAAAAAGTACTTTTACAGGCAGAAGGAAATTTACCTTACTGCAATAAAAGTTGGATCGTGATTCCGGAAGAGAAGAAAGATGTAATTTTAAATCGCTACATGAATTATTTGAATGAAAAAAAATATATTGGAGTGATTGGAGTCCAGGCAGGTGGACGATACACAATTATTTTTCAGCCAAAGTTTAAACAGGATATGACTTTCTCTCAAAAGATTTTGAATATGTGCATGGCGGAGGTTTAGCTCATGAAGGTTATTATTGCAGAAAAACCAAGCTTGGGTAGAACGATAGCTACTGCAATTAGCAAAAGTCTAAACACAAAACCTTTGAACAACAAAGGCTATATCATTGTTGGGGATTATATCGTGACCTATGCGTATGGACATTTGCTGACATTACAGGATATGGATAGTTATTTCGGTAAAAAAATCAAATGGAATGAGAATTTACCATTCTATCCTAATCCTTTTAAATTCCAGTTGAAAAAGGATAAAGGTGTCAAAGGACAGTTTAATGTAATTCGTGCTTTGATTAATGATAATAAAACGGATGAAATCATCTGTGCAGGAGATGCAGACCGGGAAGGTGAGGTTATTGTACGTTTGATTTTACATTTCGGGTTAAAGGATAGATCAAAACGCATCACTCGACTTTGGTTGCCAGATCAAACAGATAAAACGATTGTTACACAGCTAAACCAGCGAAAGGCTGATTCAGAATACAATAATTTGTACAACGAAGGTGCTGCACGTATGTATGTAGACTGGCTTCTAGGTATAAATTTAACAAGAGATGTTTCATCAAAAGCGAACAGTCTATTGAATATCGGGCGAGTAATCTGTCCAATCGTCATTGAAATATATAACAGGCAAGTTGCAATCGAGCACTTCATTCCCGAAAAATATTATGCGGTTGAATCGAATGTTAATGGATTGAGACTATCTTTAAAGGATAAATTTACGTTGAATGAAAATGACAAGATCAATTTGATTTGTACCGATCTGAACTCTAATAAAGGTATCGTAACAGATATTCAAACAAGGGATGTCGAAAAACAAAGTCCGAAGCTGTTCAGTTTGAGTAAATTACAAGGCTTCTGTGGTAAGAAATTTAAATTAAAGCCGGCTGAAACTTTATCCATTGTTCAGAGTTTATATGAAAAAGGTTTTGTTACATATCCAAGAACCAATACAGAATATCTGAGTGAAAATGAAAAGCAGACAGTTCTACACCTATTGGAAGTACATGATAAGAACAATGTTCTGCTATTTAAAGATTCAAAACGAATTTTCGATGATTCTAAAATTGAATCTCACTCTGCATTAATGCCGACTGATAAAATAGCCAATTATGATTCTTTTTCATCAAACGAAAAGAAGGTATATCAGGCCATTTTTGCCCGTTTTAATTCTGCTTTTTGGAAGGAACCTTGTATCGTTACAGAAACAGAAGCAACGATTCACGTTGGCAGACAGTTTCCAAATGATTTAAAAATCAAGGGTCAAGCTGTTAAATCAAAGGGATGGATGCGTGTTTATGGTGATGATTCAGTTGATAAAGCGATTCCACTGTTGTCGATAAATCAAACTTTAGATGTTGATTTTAAACCAGTGGAGAAGAAAACACAGCCACCTAAACCATATACAGTTGAAAGCCTTGGTAATTGGATGGTTCATCCATTCAAAAAGATCACTGATACAGAAGATGATGAATATCAGGCATTACTGAGTGGTTGTGAAATTGGAACAGAAGCGACTCGATCAGGAATTATTGATAAAGCAATCCAGACGGGATACATCAGTCTGACTGACAATGTATATTCGATTGAAGATAAAGGCAGATACATGGTTGAATTTTTAAATAAATCAAATCTTGACCTTTCGCCACAGCGTACTGTAGAACTTCAAAAAGATCTAAAAAAAGTATACAATTCAAAAATCACAGTAGATGAATGTGTTCATAATGCGATTGCTTTTTTAAATCAGTACTTTGAAAATGCAAGCAACAAGGAAATACCGAAATCTCAGTTTAAAAATGAACCTGAATCTTTAGGATGCTGCCCATGGTGCAACCAACCTGTTTATGCATTTAAAAGTGCAAAAGGTTTATTTTTTACGCACAGTAAAGATGATAGAGAAAAATGTTCGTTCGCACTCTATGAAAAGCAAAAGATTTTCGGTGCAGAATACCATTTTACAAATAAAAAAGTAGAAGCATTGCTTGCTCATAAACTGCCTAAGATTGATTTAGTAAATAAAAGCGGAGTGCCTTATACAGCAGGTCTTGATATTCTTTCAGAACCGCATGAATTCAACGGAAGAAAATATCCTGCTTTTAAAACACAGCTGTTGAATAAAAAATAGAATTAAGGCAAGTTGCCTTAATTCTGAGAGGGAATGATTATAGTGGATATAAATCACTCTTTGATCGTTGGAGATTTGTTTGAATTGTGATTGACACAATTATTATGTCTAAATTTGTATACATTTATGCACTAGGATAAAGATAGTAATTAAATAGTCTATCAATGTCCTATTTTTTATTTATAGACTAGTCTATTTATTTATAGACCTTTTTTTGTTAAAATTAGGAGGTTAAATGATGTTTTACGGATATCATCGTGTAAGCACGAAGGAACAAAATTTAGAGCGTGGAATCAAAGGAATTGAAGATTTCTGCAAAAGCAGGAATTACAAACTTGAAAAAGTATTTGTAGACAAAATGTCTGGCAAAACGATTGACAGGCCAAGATATACAGTGCTTAAAGAGGATGTGTTACGTGAAGGTGATACCTTAATCATTTATGAGCTAGATCGTCTAGCTAGGGATAAGAAAGCCATATCAAATGAATTACGTTATTATGATGAACATAATATACGTGTAATGATTCTGGATATACCTACAACCACAACAGATTTACCAGATACAGATGCAATGAATAAGCTGATTGTTGAAACAATTAATAAGGTCATTATTGATGTCTATGCAATGTTAGCCGAAACTGAGTTGCAAAGAAAAACAAAAAGGCAGCAGGAAGGCTTGATTGCAATGAAAGAACGTGGTGAGTGGGATAATTATGGCAGACATCGTGTTATGAGTTTGCCTGACTTTGAAAAAGAATATCAAAACGTGAAAGATGGCAAAATTAAGAGCCTAGAGTTAATGAGAAAACTCAATATGAAAAAATCAACGTATTTTAAATATGTTCGTGAAATCAAATTAATGGATGGTAATTGTACTGATTAGAATAAGATATGCGTCTTGTTGGGTAGGAAAATAATCGAAGATCAAAATGTCGAGTATGAATATGTCGATTAGATGCAGAGAATTAGCAGAAGCAGTAGATTTTATGTGATGTGTGGATGACTTGATGAGTTATCCATATATCCACGAAAAAAGAAAGGATGTATTTATAAATGGCAAAGAAAGAAGTAAAAACCGATTTATGGGTTGCTTCTCAGTTGGATAAATGCAAGATACAGTTTACAGCACAGGGAAGTGATGTAAAAGAGATTGACGAAGCTCTTTCCACTGCTTCTAAGCGTGGAACAGGAAATGCTGGTTATCCTGAGTATGTAGCTGTTGTAAATGACTTTGTAATTGTCATAGAGGATAAAGCAGATTTAGATAAGCATACAAAATTAACTGACACAGCACTCATTGAGACAACAACAAAAGCAATCACTGACTATGCTGTGAATGGAGCGTATTTCTACGCAAAGCATATAGCACAGAACAGCTCGTTTAAGAAGGTATTTGCTATTGGTGTATCAGGGGATGCAAAGCATCACAAGATTACACCTCTGTATGTTGACGATAGAGAAGGATATATTGAACTAGAAGACGTTGAATCATTTACAATGTTCAATCAACAGAATATCTATGAGTATTACTTGAGGAACGTTCTGAAAGAAAAGACTGATGTTGAGAAGACAACTGAGCAGATTCTGAAAGATGCATCAACACTTCATGAATATCTTCGTACTTACGGTTCTTTAAAAGATCAAGACAAACCGTTGGTTGTTTCAGGTATTTTGCTGGCGTTGGATGAAATTGAAAGTGGAAGTTTTTCGATTAGCTCATTGACAGGAGATGACGTTGAGACAGACGGTGAGAAGATTTATAACGCAATCCAGAAGCGTTTAAAACGTTCTAATGTCGGACCAGATGCCAAACGTGATAAACTTATGAGTGAGTTTGCTATTATTAAAACCAGTGCCAGATTGAATGAAATTGATGATAAATTGAAAAAGACACCATTGAAATATTACGCTGAGTTCTTGAAGACCAATGTATTTGATAATATCAAATATAAATCATCAGCAGAGGATTTTATTGGTCGTTTTTATGGTGAATTTATGAGTTATTCAGGTGGTGACGGACAAACTCTTGGTATTGTGCTTACACCTGCTCATATTTGTGAATTATTCTGCGACTTGTTGAATGTACAACCGAATGATATTATTCTTGACCCTACATGTGGAACTGCTGGATTTCTTGTGGCAGCAATGCACCATATGATTTCAGCAACAGAGAATGAAACAAAGAGAAAGAACATCAGAAAAAAACAATTGCATGGTTATGAATTACAGAGTAATATGTTTGCGATTGCTTGTACAAATATGATTCTTCGTGATGATGGTAACAGTAATATTTGGTGTCAGGATTTCTTGAAACAGAATCCGGCACAGGTGCAGTTAAAAGGTGCTACTGTTGGTATGATGAATCCCCCATACAGTCAGGGGACTAAAGATGACCCTTCGCAATATGAGCTTTCATTTGTTGAACATCTACTTGATTCTCTTGTAGTTGGTGCAAGAGCAGCTGTAATTGTTCCACAGTCATCTATGACAGGAAAAACAAAAGCAGAACAGGCATTTAAAGCAAGTATCATGAAAAATCATACATTGGAAGGTGTAATTACTTGTAATACTGATACGTTCTATGGTGTAGGCACAAATCCGGTTATTGCTGTATTTACAGCACATGAACCACATCCAGAAGACAAGTTATGCAAGTTCATTGATTTCAGAGATGATGGATATGAAGTAAGGGCACATGTTGGACTTGTTGAAGGTGACAGTGCGAAAGATAAGAAGCAACATCTTCTTGATGTATGGAATGGTCGTGTTGAAGCACCGTCAAAATTTTGTGTAGAATCAACAGTACAGCCTGATGACGAATGGTTACATAGCTTTTATTATTTCAATGACGAAATTCCATCGGAATCCGATTTTGAAAAAGCGATTGGTGATTATCTGAGCTTTGAATTTTCTATGGTAATGCAAAATCGTGAGTACCTGTTTACAGGGGGTGAATCGGATGAGATTGAGTGATAGAGAATGGAAGATTTTTATTATTGGAGATTTGTTTTCTATCAAGCGACCAATAGCCAGGAATAAAGACCATTATGAAAATGGTAATGTTCCATTTGTTGCATCAGGAAGTGGAAATAACGGTGTTATGAAATGCTGTAAGCCTCATAAAAATGAAGAATTGGATAATGCTGGATGTATTACAGTTAGTCCTGTTGATGGAAGTGCATTTTATCAGCCGTATAATTTTTTGGGACGAGGTGGAGCTGGTTCATCAATTTTAATGTTGTATGCTGACAATATAAATTTATACAATGGTCAGTTTATTGCAAAGATGATTGCAAATACTTGTGCATGTAAATATACATATGGACACATGGGTAATAAGGATAGTATTAAGCGTGAAAGAATTATGCTTCCTGTTGATGATAATGATGAACCAGATTATCAATTTATGGAAGATTACATGAAAGAACTGATGACAGCAAAACGCAAACAGTATCAGAAATATGTAGAACAACGTCTTGCGGAATTCGGTATTGATGATATGAAAATACCGATGCGGGGGGGGTATAACCTCGACTTAGAATCAAGAGAGTGGAAGAAATTTAATATTAATGATATTTTCGTAGTAGGTCATGGATTCTATAATAAAAAACCGCCTATGTCTGAAAATGGCAATTTTCCTTTTATAGGTGCATCAGGTGAAAATAATGGTGTCACTGGTTTTACGACGAAAAAAGATGTTGAAAATAATTCAAAACTTGGCTATGGAACAAATGAACCGCTTGACAAAAAAATATTTTCAAAAGGTCATCTTTGTGTAGTTAATAATGGTTCTGCTATTGGTTATACATATTATCAACCAGATAATTTTACGTGTACTCACGATGTTAATCCTTTGTGGTTGAGAAGTTGTAAAATGAATAAATATTTGGGATTATTTTTATCACAGATGATAAAAAATCAGGGTATTTGTTTTGCATATGCAAGGAAGTGGAGACCTAGCCGAATGGTTCATTCATGTGTTATGCTTCCTGTCAATGATAACAATGAACCGGATTATGAGTTCATGGAAGAATGTGGACGACAGATGATGGCAAAGAAGTATATTCAGTATTTGAAATATCTTGAATCCACATGTGAATCTTCGGATTTATTGTTGAAGTGATTCTATTAGTATATAATGTAATCGGGTGGATAGAAAATGGTATCAAAATATAAAGAAGGGGACAAAGTGTACTTTGTTTCTAGTTCGGTTTTCGTAAAAGAAGCGACTGTCATACGTTCATGTGGGGGATTTGTAACAATTAAATTTGCTACAAATAATGGCAATGACGGACCTTCTGGTATTAGAGTGCGTGAATCAAAAGTATATCGCACTGAAGAAGAAGCAAATGAAGTTGTTCAAATGAATAAAGCTAGACAGGTGAACAGTCGAAAGTTATAATGTTAGAGCTGTTCATCTTCCTAACAAATTTGGATAGCCGGCTATTTCATATTATGTGGAATAGCTTTTTTATTTATAAAATGATATGGTTGATGTATGAAAACATATAATTCTTTTATTAATTTTTTGTGTAGCCTAATGGCGATTGATATTCCTGATGTGTATTATCATTATAAGAATCAGTATTATGATTTAGAAAAGTCTGAAATCAAACCATTTGAAATGGATGAGGACATCAAATCATTTGTAATACCAGATGAAAATAGTGTTTATTTGAATCTGGATTGCATGGAAAATGACCTAGATGTTTATATGGTACTTGCCCATGAAATTCGACACTGTGCTCAATATCAGGCTACTGAGGGTATTGGATTAGCCGATATTGCAGATCGTGATATTATGTATCAATGGAAAAAGGAATTTAGTAGATTCAGTACACATGAAAACACCAGCCAGGAGGTTGAATTAGATGCCAATGCTTTTGCATGGTTTATAGGCAAGGTTATGTTTGGTGCGAAAATCAAATTGAATTGTGATGAAGCTTTAGTTAAACCATATAAGAAATATATTTGTAGAAACTATTCATTAACAGAAATCAAAGAACGCTTAGATTATTCTGGTTTTGAACTTGGTCAAACTCAAGCTTAAAGTATGCGTAATAGCATACTTTTTTGTACGACAGGCAGTCGTGCTTTTAGTTGATAATCTAAATCAATGATTATCAACTGTTTTATTTTAGAGACAATAAAGTACAAGATACTCGTAACACTATACAAAAGTCATTGAAGTAAAACAGTCCCAACAAGGTTGAAATACTTTGTCTACTAAGGATATAGCCAAGTAGTAAGTCATACTCAATGCATTCTCGTGAGGGAGTGTGTGAAGGGAGTTAAAGCGAGAACTCAGGCACCAATCTATCAATGCACATGTGGCGTTCAGTATTGATGATGCTGCGAAAAAAAGCAGAAATCCTATGAATAGATATCAATGACTATATCGATATCTGTTAATACTGGATGTGAAAGCAGGAGGCATGAGTTCAAGGGAAGGCACAGATGATCCTGTGAGGTCTCCATATTTAATGGACTACCATCTATAAGCGTAGCGAAATGATGGATAGTGTATGGAGAAGTCAGAGTTACTAATAGTAGCGAAGAAGTTATAGAAATATAATGGAGCGAAGTGGTAACACCTTGTGAGCTTTGAGTAGATGTAGTTGTGTAAGTGCAAATTTTAAGAATATTCGTATTAACCTTAAAAGATACTACATGACAGAAGAAAGGAGATAAGAAAAGACATTATGAATGAACCATTAAAATTCAAATTATTTAGTGTGTATGGAAAGGTACTGCACAAAGATGTTCTTACAGAAGCTTTTCGTAAAGTGAAGAAGAACAAAGGCTGTGCCGGTATTGATAAAGTCAGTATCAAAATGTTCGAGGAAAATTTAGATGACAATATCGATTTGATTTTGAATGAACTTCGAACAAAGACGTACAGGCCTTCTCCGGTAAGGCAAAAATATATACCGAAGAAAAATGGAAAGCTCAGACCTCTGGGAATACCAACTATTAAAGACAGGGTGGTGCAACAAGCACTGGTCACTAAACTTGAGCCCTTCTTTGAAGAAAACGTATTTCACGACAATTCCTGTGGATTCAGACCTAACAGAGATGTAAAATTAGCCATCAAGAAGATTGTGTCTAGATTAGAAAGTGGATATCTATATATCTATGATTTTGATATAAAAGGTTACTTCGACAATATACCTCATAAGAAACTTATGAAGGTTCTTAATAAGTATGTGTCAGATGGAACGGTGCTAGATATGATTTGGAAAACACTTAAAGCAGGATATATGGAAGATGAAATTCGATATGAAACTGCAAGTGGTACACAACAAGGAGGAGTTATTTCTCCATTATTGGCGAATATCTATTTGAATGAACTTGACTGGGAATTAGCTAAAGCAAATCTTGAATTCGTGAGATATGCCGACGACTCAATAGTCATGTGTCAAACAAAGGAAGATTTGGAAAAAGCCAAAGTTATAGTACATGAAACATTACAACGTCTAGGCCTTGAATTGGCAGAAGATAAAAGTGATGATATTGATTTTCACGAGAAAGACTTTGATTTCCTAGGTTTTACGTTCAACCATTTAAAAATGTCTAAGAATAGACATGTCTATTACACATTTGGACCATCCGTAAAATCGTTAAAGAAGTTCAAGAGCGATATTAAATCTATCACGAAGAAAAGTTGTACACATTCCTTTGAGAAGTGGACGAAGATTTTAAACCCAGTCATAAGAGGTAAGTTTAATTACTTCCTTATTCCTTTTCAAGTTGCACGAGAAATCAGACTGTTACTTAACGAACGCGGGCGAGTTATGCATGGCATACCTGCTCTTGATATAACCAAATTAGATGGTTATGTGCGTCAAAGACTACGAGTAAGTTTCTCATGCCGCGGAAAGAAACATGGTGGACAAGCACAAGGTAAATTATTAACTGTCAAATATGATAACAAGTTTTTCATAAAATGTATGGGTCTAGTTACAGGTGCGTATATGAAGGCTCAAATAGTTTTCCCTGGAATTAACATTGATGATTTTATTTTATTGATGGATTCCAATAAAAAGAAAAGAACCTCTTCTCAGAGTAAAAAGAGGTTCTTTCAGTATGCATACACTAAATAAGTCGAATCACAACATTTAAGTCTTTTCTAAAATGTAACTCACATTGGTAAGCCGTATGCCTTAATAGGGCACGTATGGTTTGATAAGGGGCGGTAGAATTTAAACTCTATCGCCTACTTTCTTGTTGTAAAAAGGATTGTGAGCAAACAAACATTTTGAAATTATTGTTAATCTAATTATGTTACCATGGTTAGCC
>OLOU01000713.1_pt1 | contig 27449 bp, 27 predicted proteins | sample 1672101 | NCBI WGS metagenome assembly OLOU01 (sample SAMEA3136645, study PRJEB25190) | human gut metagenome | biome: human gut; feature: human-associated habitat; material: faeces | place: Austria | collected 2013
TGAAATCGGTGTAAACCTTGGTGCCGGCGCCGGCGATCTCAGCGCCCTTCTTTGCACCTTCTTCAAATACGTCGCATACAGCAACGATGCGTGCATTGCGGATGCGGTTCTGGATACGCTCGATGTGCTCACGGCCGATCATGCCGCAGCCGATCAGTGCAATGTTCAGATTTTCCATGATAAAGCTCATCCTTTCAAAATATGCCGCTGTACGGCAGAGTTCAAGTCTAATGGATTATGTGCGAGTATTTCGGGAGCCGCAGCATTGCTGCGACCCCTGAAAACTCGGAAAGAGAAGAGAGATTGTGTGTGTCTGTTTTACGCGCGCTTTGCGTTCTTGCGCATGTCGAGTACAACCGAACCGACAATGATAACGCCCTTGACAATGTTGGTCATGTTATCGTCTACCTTCAGCATAACCAGACCGTTATTGATAACGCCAAGGATCAGGATACCTGCCAGAACACCGGATACACGGCAGATACCGCCGGTATGAGAGGTGCCGCCTACCGTTGCTGCCGCAATCGCATCCAGCTCGTAGTTCAAACCGGAGTTTGCCGGATCCGCAGAGCCTGCGCGGCCTGCCAGCAGCATACCAGCGATAGCAGCACACAACGAGCACCAGATGTAAACCAGAATCAGGTTCTTCTCAACATTGATACCAGCTACGCGGGCCGCCTGATCGTTGCCGCCGATAGCATATACGTTCTTACCAAAGCGTGTCTGGGTCAGCAGGAATGCCGAGATTGCGAACATTACGAAAAAAACAACGATGATGATTGGGAATACGCCGCCAATACGGTACGCACCCAGGAAACGGAACTGCTCAGACAGGTTAGAAACCGGACGGTTCGTATACATTTTAGCACCTGCACGGCAAATCAACTGTGCACCGAGAGTAGCGATAAAAGGCGGGATTTTGGTATAAGCAATGATCGCGCCGTAGATTGCGCCAATGCCTGCACCAAGTGCCAGACCAATCAGGATAACCAACGGAGCTGGCAGAGTGCCCACACCCGGCAGAATGGCATTTGCATAGCCTTCTGGCTGCACGAGCGAAGCGGTGATGCACGCAACTAACGCAGCGGATGCGCCGATCGTCAGGTCGATACCTTTAGAAAGGATTGCGAACATAACGCCAAAGGCCATGATACCCTTGACTGCCTCACCGGAGAGCAGTGTCAGCAGGTTATCCACCGAGAAAAAGCTGGGCTGTGCGATACTCATAATGATGACCAACACGATCAATACCAGCCAGATTGAATTCTGGGACAAGAATTTCTTCGTATTAAATGTTTTCTGCATACCATGTACCTTCTTTCTTATTGTTCATCCGCAGCAGGCTGATATGGTATCTCGCTGGTTGCATATTTGAGAATCAGCTCACTCGAGAAGTCTTTGCGATCCAGGATAGCGGTCATAATGCCTTCGTGCATAACTACGATACGGTCGGACATACCCATGACCTCGGGCAGCTCACTCGAAATCATGATAATGGCCTTACCCTCACCGGCAAGCTTTGTGATAAGCGAATGAATCTCTGCTTTTGCACCAACATCAATACCGCGTGTCGGTTCGTCAACGATCAGAATATCCGGATTGGTCAGCAGCCAGCGTCCAACCAGCACCTTCTGCTGATTGCCGCCCGACAGATTCTGAATGGGCGTTTCGATAGACGGCGTTTTGGTGTTGAGTTTTTTAACGTATTCTTCGGTGTCTTCGCGCATTTTCTTATGATTCAGCGGGAATCCGTACTTTTTCAGGTTTGCCAGCACCGTATTATCCTGAATGCTCAGCAAGCCGACAATACCGTTGCCGCGCCGATCCTCTGTGAGCAGGCCAATCTTGTTGGCGATCGCATCCTCAGGAGACTTGATGTGCAGTTCCTGACCGTCTTTATAGATTTTGCCGCCTGTCATATGGCGCATGCCGAAGATTGCTTCCGCCGTCTCGGTGCGGCCCGCACCGACCAGACCCGCCATACCCAGAATTTCACCACGATGCAGTTCAAACGAAACATTTTTAACTGCGCGGCCGGCAGACAAATTTTCCACTTTAAGAATGGTTTCCCCGATCGGACACTCTACCTTGGGAAACATGTTGTTCACTTCGCGTCCAACCATCAACTGAATAACCTTGTCTACATTAAGGTTTTCCGCGCGATCCGTAGCGATGTATTCGCCGTCGCGATAAACCGTGATATCGTCCGAAATCCGGAAGATTTCGTCCATTTTGTGCGAGATATAAATGATAGCAACATTTTTTTCCTTGAGTTCTGCAATAATGCGAAACAAATGCTCGACCTCTGCATCGGTCAGCGAGGACGTAGGCTCGTCCATGATAACAATACGGCTGTCATAGGATACAGCCTTGGCAATCTCAACCATCTGCATCTTTGCAACGGTCAGGTTACCCATCTTCTCATCCGGATCAACGTCCAGATTCAGCTTGTTGAACAGCTCAATGCTGTCCTGCCGCATTTTTTTATGATCGATGATCAGTCCCTTGCGCGGTGCGCGTCCCAGCCACAGGTTTTCGCAAACGCTGCGCTCGGGAACCGGAGACAGCTCCTGATGGATCATGGAAATGCCGGAATTCAGTGCCTCAAGCGTATTTTTGAACTGGATCTCCTTGCCTTCAAATACAATCTTGCCGGATGTAGGCGGATGAATGCCGATTAGACATTTCATCAAGGTAGACTTGCCTGCGCCGTTTTCGCCCATCAGCGTATGAACGGTACCGGGCCGCACCTTGAGCTGTACGCCTTTCAGTGCGCGTACACCGGGGAATTCCTTGACAATATCGGTCATTTCGAGGATATATTCTTGGCTCACTGCTTTTCACCCCATTATCTTGTTTGATTTAGGAAAGGGACATCGTTTCAATGTCCCTTTCCTCCTGACTGTGTGCTTATTCGTAATCTGCTACATTGTCCGGGGTAACAGGTTCGAACGGTACCCAGCAAATATTGCCAGTCTCATCGGTTTCATAATTCGTACCATCGTTGATTGCCTTGCCCTCGATCAGATTAACTGCAGCCTTCACAGCGCCATAGCCCTGACCGTTGGCATCCTGGAATACGGTCATCGCGAGCGTACCATCCTTGATTGCCTGAATACCATCTACCGTTGCATCGATGCCAACGATCGGGATCGAAGTCGGATCCATGCCCTTAGCCTTCAGCGCCTCTACCGCACCAAGTGCCATCGCATCGTTGTTCGCGATGATGCAGTCAAATTCGGTGTTGCCCAGCAGCGGAGAAATCATGTCCATTGCGTTTGCACGGTCATAATCTGCAACCAGCGGAGCCGCCGCCTGCGTTGCCTTGATGCCATTGTCCTCCAATGCCTTCAGTACGGAAGCGGAGCGCTGTTCAGTATGTACCAGACCCAGCGTGCCCTGCAGCATCAGATACTTAATCTCGGTCTTGCCCTTATCCTTGAAGTAATTAGCCAAAAATTCACCCTGATAGTAACCGGAGGTGTTCTCATTGGAAACAACCGCTACGGACTTGCCTGCTTCCAGAACGCTGGTATCGGACGGTGCGCGGTTAACGAAAACAACCTTCATATCACCGGCAGCCTCGATGCACTGCTGTGCCGTTGCGGCATCTACCAGATTGATCAGCACTGCGTCATCGCCTGCATTTTTAGCAGATTCGATAAACTGGAGCATCTTGCCGGTATCGTTCTGTGCGTCCTGCGAAGCGAGCGTAACGCCAAGCTCATCAGCCGCCGACTTTGAGCCAGCTTCCAACGTGCTCAGGAACTCATCACGCAGCGACATAATCAGCGTCATGCTATAGCCATCGCCCGATGCCTTGTCTCCACCCTGTGCGTTGCCATTCGAACCAGAACTGCCGCCGCAGCCTGCCAGCATGGATGCCATCATTGCCGATGCAATCAATCCTGCGAAAAGTCTTTTTTTCATTTGCTTTTACCTCATCTTTCTCAACTTTTTTCTTAGCCGTACACGTTCACATTTTGGAAAAATGCGATTTACGCTTGCCTTGATTTAGTTTTACACTCTTTTTCGATGTGCGTCAACCGGCTTTTTGAATTTTCACCAAACCGCACAGACGAATCCTGTGAAAACTGGTGATTCTGTCTACACAAAATTGTGATTTTATAGGCTTTGCACGACAGAGCGGGGGAATCGCTTATGCAAAACTACCCGCCTCAGATACAGGATCTGGCTGTTAATCCAATCTCACAATAACTCTGTAATTATTGCTGATTTTGCGTGTTTTACTTGCTTTACGGCGTTTATAGCAGATGTATTGTATGAAAATGTGAGCAAAACACGGAAAGTTCGGAAAAGAGTGCATTTTTGCGTGCACGGCGTGAATAAGTAGAATCCGTACACGTGCACAATATTGTGAATACCGCTTTATTCACTTTAGATATAGACTTATTATGGGTATTATGTTATGCTTTAACTATAAAAACGGGAAAGTCCCGTTCTGACAGAGGTGATATCATATGGCAATTACCCTGAATCAAATTGCCGAGATTTGCGGTGTGTCCCGCGGTACAGTCGATCGGGCACTCCATAATAAAGGAAATGTTCGCCCTGCGGTAGCGGAGCGGATCAAGGCGGTAGCCGCCGAATATGGATACACCCCCAACCGTGCCGGTCTGGCACTGTCCCGCGCATCGCATCCGATTCGCATCGGCGTGATCATTATTTCGGTGCAGACTCCGTTCATGCAGATCGTTCTGGATGCCGCCCGGCGCGAAGCCCGCCGTCTGGCTGCGTTCAGCGTGGAGGTCATCTTCCGGCTGTCGCCCTCGCTCGATCCGGTCGAACAGGTCTCGATGATCGAGAATCTGGTCGAGCAGCATCATATCAGTGCGCTGGCGATCACGCCGCTTGACTGTCTGCTGGTCGAAACCAAAATCAACGAGCTGATCGACCAACGTGGAATACCGGTCGTTACGTTTAACACCGATCTGCCCAACAGCCGTCGGCTGTGCTATGTCGGGCAGGAAAACATTTCTTCCGGCCGTACGGTGGCCGAGCTGATGCGTCTGGTGACGCGGGAGAGCGGTACGGTGGCTACGATCATTACGCCCTGTATGTATCACAGTGCGTACCGCGAACGTCTGAAGGGCTTTAAGGAGGAGCTGCTTACCCCCGACTCGCCGCTTCAGCTGCAGGAGGTCACGCTGCCGAACGATGACAGCAATGTGGTTTACGAGCATACGCTCCGTCTGCTGCAGGAGACTCCCGAGCTGACCGGTATCTACGCGATCACACCGGGTTATGCGGGCGCATGCAGCGCGCTGGTCGATTCCGGCCGCGCACGGGGGGTGCACCTGATCATGCACGATGAGATCCCCGCCAACCTGTACGAGCTTCGGCGCGGTGTTGCGGATTTTGTCATCGGGCAGGATGCGGTGCAGCAGGGCGCACTGCCGCTGTCCCTGCTGGCCGATTACATTCAACTCAAACAGCAGCCGCCGAAGGAGTTTTACCATACCGATATTCGGGTGCTGCTGCGACACAATATCGAAAATTTACTTTGATCCGGGTCAGGAGGTATTATGTCTGTTTTGCTTCCGGCATTTCGCCGTGTCAGACTAACGCAGCAATGTGTGATTCATCCGCAGGACAAGGGCGGCAACTATCTGCCTTGCGCCTCGGAGGATTGGGTGCTGTTTGTTTCGCTTGCTGCGGACGGAGAGAAGATCATTCTGCGGACCGAGCACCGCTGTCTGCCGATCGAACCCGGCGGCGCGCTGCTGCTGCCGCCGAATGTCTGTCACGAGCTGCCGTTCGTACAGGCACCCTGTCTGATGCTGGAATTTTCCGCCGCGGATGACGGACAGGCGATGTTTGAGTTTCCGCAGTTACAGGGAACACCGGCATGGATGTTGCTGCTGCTGCTCTACTCGGAACAGACCACGGCTGCCGCCCGGACACCGCTTTTAGATGCGCTGCTGATGCAGATGGCGCCTATGGCGCATGGCTTCGAGCTGTGTGCGCCGGATGCCGCATTTTCGCTTGCAACCGAGGTATTGCAGCATTTGAACCTGTGCTTTGCCGATGAGCTTTCGCTGACCGAGCTGACCAATCGGTTTCACGTTTCGACCAGCCACATGATCCATATGTTCAAGGCGCAGTTCGGCCTGCCGCCCATTCAGTATATGGTGCGCCGCCGGATCGGGGAAGCACAGCATCTGCTCCGCACAACAGAGGACAGTGCGGGCGATATTGCCGGTCGGGTCGGCATGATCAACCGCAATTACTTTTATCGGATGTTCAAGCGTCTGGTGGGGGTATCGCCAGTTCGATACCGCGAGGTCATTGGCGAACGCCCGGATATGCTGGCTTGAGGAAACGACTTTATGGGATCGAGAGGCTGCTCGAAAAACGATAGTTTTTCGACAGCCTCAGGCACTGTGATTTAGACACAGTGCCTTTCTTTTTGTCTGGTTGTCGGAAAACAGAAGGGGAAATTATACAGAGTTGCCATGGCGTTCCGATCCGGTTTCCGTGGTCTAAATAATCAAGACGGCGGAAACCTCTGAATCATACGCAAAACAACCGAGCGACTGCATTTTCAGCCGCTCGGTTGTTTTGCCTGCGTCGCTCCGCACGGATACCCTATTGTATATAGCGCCGTGCGGCGTCACGCCTGCCGCCTTTTCTTCTCCCGGATGAGCGTGGACTTGCTGATGCCGGTCAGCTTGACGACCTGCGTGTAGGAATGGTCCTCAAGCAGAGTCATCGCATGGTCAAGCTGCTCGGTGTCGAATTTCGGCGGCCGTCCCTCGCGGAAATCGGGGTCGGTCGCGCGCGCGACCGCCTTGCCCTCCTGCGTGCGCTGCACGATCATGTCGCGCTCGAACTGCGCAAACGACAGCAGCACGTTGCGCAGCAGCGTGTTGACCGAGTCGTTGGACAGGATGCCGAGGTTCAATACGTTGATGGTGATGCCCTCGTCGATCATGTCGGTGATCATGCCGGACGCCTGCGACACGGACCGCGCCAGCCGGTCGAGCCGTGTCACGATCAGCACATCGCCGCGCCGCAGCTGCGCCCGCAGCCTGTCCCATTCCGGTCGGTCCATCTTGGTGCCGGTGAACGTGTCCGTGTAGATTTTTTCCGCGCCCGCCGCCGTCAGCGCCGCCTGCTGCGCGTCCAGACTGTTGCCGTCGCGCGCCTGCGTTTTGGTGGATACTCTCGCGTAGCCGAATATCATGCCAATCCCTCCGTTTTCACGGTTTTGACACCGCGAGTTTTGAATATAGGTTTTGATACCTCTATTATAATTTATGACGCTGAGTTTTGCAACCGGTGGCGAAACTTGAAGGTTTTGGATACCAAGGCGAAGTTCCACTATGGTCATAACCGCTCCACCACCGAGGGCAAGCAGCTTTACGGCGGCTTCTCTCAGTATATGTATATTGAGCCGGGCGCACGTCTTTACAAGATCCCGGACGGTCTGCCCAATGATATGGCCTGCTTTACCGAGGTCATGTGCGTAGCGTACACGCCGGAAAAGGCGCGTGCGGTCAGCAGCTTTGATCTGGAGGGCGTCAACCTCGGTGACACGGTTGTCATACAGGGCTGCGGCGCGGAAATCGTGGTGGAGTGTGTCGGCCGTCCCGAGGTATTCCCGGAGGGTCTTAAGTATCTCCGCAAGGCCGGTATGTATCTGGAGCAGGCAGAAGATGCCGTGAAGGCCGGTATGACCCGCGAAAGCATGAAGGTCGTTATTGACCCATGGATGGAGTAAGCAGCACGTTTCCGTCCCTCTTGTAAAACTGCCGTGCGGCTGAAAAAAACGGGGGGCACGGGGATTCCACCCGTCAAGCTGGATTTGCACCAGCAAATCCGTTGCTTGTCAGACTATACCACACCTTTTCTTCTCAATAAACAAAACCCGGAGCACAGACTGAAAAAGCAGTCTGTGCTTCGGGTTTATTGGGCAGCGGCAGGTGTGGAGATCAGTTGATTTTTGCTGCCGTAAGGGAAAAGTGCTCCTGAAGCTCGAACAGGGTCCGATCGGGTTTCAGTAAGAGCAAGAGTACTAAAAACAGCTATAAGAATTTGGATAATACTAACGAAATAATTGCAAATTTTCGTTTGGCTATTGTGTTTATTTTGCAAATATGCTATATATAAGACAAGCAATTCATACGTATGCAAAGAGGTGAAAACAGTTGAAAACGATTACTTCCGTCGAACTTGCTAAATTAGCTGGTGTGTCGCAATCAACGGTTTCCCGTTGCCTGAATGACAGTCCGCTGGTTTCAGAAGAAACCAAGGCAAGAGTCAAAAAGCTGGCGGAAGAATACTCCTTTCAGTTTAACACTAACGCACGGGGGTTAAAAACCAACCGCACCGGTGTGATCGGATATGTATTCTCAGAGGATTTTACCGGCTTTGCAAACCATTATATTCAAAGTGACATTTACTATCGCATACGTATGCAGCTCGTAAAGGAAGGGCTGGATCTGGTGCCGGTGTTCGATGAAGGGAAATACGGTGAGTTTTTTTCCATCGAGAAGAGTATCACCAATCGACGGTTTGATGCCCTGATCTTTAACCGACCGCAGGTGGATGAGCGAGTCAAAAGCCTACTGCATGAAACAAAAATTCCATTTATCTATATTTACGATACGAATGAATCACTGGATGAGTCGTATATGATCGCACCGAGCCATTCACAGATTGGCGGTCTGGTCGGCAAGGCGTTTTGCGAAGCTGGCTATACACGATTTGTGGAAATTATCGGACCGCAGGATCGAATCGACGTTATACATAAACATGAAGCTTTTGCACGTGTTTTGCATCAGCATGGGCATAAGCTGTCAGATACGCACATTCTGCATGCAGATTACAACCTGAAGCAGGCTACGCAGCAGGTTTTGGAGCATATTGAACTGTTCCAGCCGGGTACAGCGTGTTTTGCGCAGAACGATATGATGGCATTAGGCGCGCTGGAAGCACTGCGTGAGCAGGGCATTCAGGTGCCGGATGATGTGGCTCTGATTGGTTCGGATAATATCCCGATGGGCAGCTGGTTTACGCCGCATTTAACCACTGTGGCAGTAGATTATGACAAGATTATCAATTTAACAGTAGAATGGGTCATGGCAATGGCATCGAACAAACTGCCGGATACCTACCGATATATACTGGACAGCAAATTGATCATCCGAGATACATTCTGTCCCTCAGCAGGAGAATAATTCTTTTATTCTCCGCAAATGAATACGTATACAAACGCGAAAAAGCGTTTCAAATTATGTAAAGAAAGAAGGAAAAGAAAATGAAAGGAAAAAAATTGATGGCTATGCTGATGGCGGGATCCTTGCTGCTGGCAGGTCTGACGGGCTGCGGCGGTGCCACTGCAAAGGGCGGCGGTGCTGCGGCAAGTGCGGATGATTACCCGAATGGTCCGGTAACAATCATTTGTCCGTGGGGCGTCGGCGGCGGTGCCGATGTCATCTCCCGCAAGATCTCGGAGGTGGCCAAGAATTATTTTGATCAGCCGATCATTGTAGAAAATCACACAGGCGCTTCCGGCACCATCGGCATGATGGATGCCCTGGATGCGGATGCGGACGGTTATACTATGGTCGTCACCAACGGTCCGTTATTTTCGTTGACTCCGAAGTACATCGATGTATCCTATGAGCTTTCTAATTTCACTATGCTGCGCGGTATGCGTCAGGTTGCGCTGATGATCCTCACTAATCCGCAGAAATCCGGCATGAAGACGTTTGATGATCTGATCAACTACGGTAAAACGCATAAGATCACGTATGCAACTTCCTCCGGCCCGGGCGGTGACCAGTACGTTGTTGCTTCTGCAATGTTCAAGTCGCTTGGCATCGAGGCAGAGCCGGTCGTTATGGGCAGTGAGGCAGAATCGATCAATGCAGTGGTTTCCGGTCAGGTAGACTGCGGTCTGGGTACGCCTCCGGCATACTACTCGCATCAGGAAGAGGGTACGATCCAGGCGGTCGCAACTTTCTATCCGGAAACGGTTCAGACTCCGTACGGTGAAGTAAAGTCCATCAAGGACTGGGATGTTGATGTCGAATTTGCCGGCATGGACTGTCTGGCTGTTCGCTCGGACGTTCCGCAGGAGATTGTAGACAAACTGAATGCAATGCTCGATGACGTATATGCCGATTCCAAGTTCACTGGTTTTATGGACGAGATGGGTTATCCGCTGTGGGATGCCAAGGGTGACGAAGTGACGCAGTTTATCGAGGATCAGATGGACAGCATGGACAAATACGTGGAGATGCTCCAGTAACAGGCTGGTCTGTTTAATCTGGTGTGAGAGGTGACAAGATTGAAAGTAAAGCTAAATTCGAATATGATAACAGGCGTTCTGTTTCTGATCGTTTCTGTTGCCCTGCATATTCTGATACCATCGCAGATCCGGACGTATGAAACCAGCGCGGTGACTGCTGCAACAGTTCCGACGCTTCTGATCCGCGGCATGATACTTTGCAGCGTAATCCTGCTGGTGCAGGGTATCCTGTCCAAGGAAAAGACCGAATACACGATTTCAGGAGCCATTTTCACTAAAGAAAATCTGCTGCGGCTGAAACCGATAATCTATATTGCCATGCTGATCGCATACGCGCTGCTGCTTCCGCATATTGGATTTATCATTTCCTCGCTGCTGCTTGCCAATGGCATTCTGCTGTATTTCGGTACGAGAAAATGGTGGTTCTATGCGATTGCCAGTGCAAATGTAATTGTTGCGTACTTTGCATTTCAGGCAATGAGCGTGACTCTGCCATAAGAAGGAGGAAGCGCATATGTTAGACAACTTGATGACCGGTTTGGCGCTGATGGCCTCGGTAGAGAGCTTCATTGCAATTTTAATCGGTCTGCTGGCAGGTATCATTATCGGTGCCATTCCGGGTTTGACTGCGGATATTGCGATCATCCTGTGCCTGCCGATTACATACAGTATGGAACCGATCCCGGCGATGCTTCTGCTGCTTGGCTTGTATTGCGGCGGCACATACGGCGGCTCCATTACTGCAATTTTGATCAATACACCGGGTACGCCCTCGAGCGCAGCGACTGTGCTGGATGGTTATCCGCTGACGCAGCAGGGCAAGCCGCTGAAGGCTCTGACGATGGCGCTGTATGCCTCGTTTTTCGGTGGCCTGTTCAGTGCGCTGGTATTGCTGTTTGCTGCACCGAGCATTGCACATTTCACACAGATGTTTGGCCCTCCGGAGTATTTCTGCATCGCAGTGTTTGGCTTGTCTATTATTGCAAGCATCTCGAACGGCAATATCATCAAGGGTCTGCTCGGCGGCCTGATCGGCATTTTCATTGCACTGCTGGGACAGGATTCGGTCAGCGGTACACTTCGGTTTACCTTTGGTGTCCGTCGGCTGGGCGCCGGTATCCCGCTGATCGTTACGCTGGTCGGTCTGTTCGCAATTGCCGAATTGCTCAGCCGCTCGGATTATAATCCGCGTACAGATGCAACGCGTAAGCAGCATTTGAAGCTGGACCATGAGAAGCTGTCATGGGCAGAGATCAAGCGCTGCCTCAAAAACAATGACGATCTCTTCGGTGATTGGTACGATTGTGGGTGCTATCCCGGGTACAGGCGGCGGCATTGCAGCCTTTATCAGCTACGATCAGGCGAAAAAGACCTCCAAATACCGTGATCATTTCGGTCACGGCGAGATCGAAGGCGTTTCCGCAACCGAGTCTGCCAATAATGCAACGACCGGTTCTACATTGATTCCGCTTACAACACTGGGCGTGCCCGGTGACGGTTGTACGGCAATTCTTCTGGGTGCATTTATGCTGCAAGGCATGGTGCCCGGTCCCTCCATGTTCAAGGAGCACAGCGATATTCTGTACGGCATTATGATTGGTCTTGTCGTTATCAATATCCTGATGCTGATTATCGGTCGTGTGTTTACCCCGCTGTATGCCAATATCACACGCATTCCTTATGAGCTGATGAGCGCAATCATCATTGTTTACTGCATTACCGGCGTCTATTCGAGCGAAGCCAGCACATTCCAGGTACTTCTGGCGGTCATCATCGGCGCATTTTCGTTCCTGCTGCGCAAGCTTGGATTCGGTGTTGTACCGATCATCCTCGGCGTAGTTCTTGGTGATCTGGTGGAAACGAATTTCCGCAACTCGATGGTAATGTCCGGCAATTCTCTGTCCATCTTCGTAACACGGCCATTCAGCCTGTTGTTCCTTGCACTGGCTGTGCTTTCGATTGGAATGTTCTTCTACAAGGCAGCAAAGGACAGAAAAAAGCAAAAAACAGAGTTAGATTAAAAAGGAGTTTCAGATGAAGTATTATACTGAGCCGAGCCGGGAGATCCCGGTTGCGGCAGAAACGGAAGTCCTTGTTGTAGGTGGCGGCCCCGCAGGTTTCGGCGCCGCCCTGCACGCAGCACGCATGGGACGAAAAACGATGCTGATCGAGCAATACGGCGCGGTCGGCGGTGTGGCAACCACGGGCATTATGAGTCATTGGACCGGCAGACAGGACGGCGGCTGCTTTGAAGAGCTGCGCGCAAAGGCACGCGACTGTGAAGCGGAGCAGGTCATCAATCCGGAAAAACTGCGTATTTTGATGCTGGATATGCTGATGGAGGCCGGCGTTAATGTACAGCTGTACACAGGCTTCAGCGATGTCATTATGGATGGAAACCGCGTTGCGGGTGTAATCACAGAGAGCAAATCCGGCCGGGAAGCGATCCTGAGCAAAATGGTGATCGATTCGACCGGCGACGGCGACGTGGCCGCACGTGCGGGCGTTCCGTTTGAAAAGGGACGTTCGACGGACGGCGGTATGCAGCCGATGACGATCATGTTCAAGGTTGCCGGCGTAGATATGGATCGCGCCATGTTCTTCTGGGGCTTTGAGGATACGGTCCAGCTGCCGGAAGGCGATCTGCAGACACTCGGTCGTCAGGAATTACCCTCTCCGGCAGGTCATATCCTGCTGTATCCTTCGTCGCTCCCCGGCGTTGTCACAGTCAACATGAGCAATATGACCGATGTGGACGGCACAAATGCAAGAGATCTGAATCGTGCTGAATACGTATGCAGAAAGCAGCTTCCCGAGATTATTGCATTTCTGCGCCGCCATGTGCCGGGATATGAAGGCTGTTATCTGATCGACAGTGCCGATGTGATCGGTGTGCGTGAAACCCGCCGGTTTGAGGCGAATTATCAGCTGAATGAGCAGGATATTGCGCAGGCTCGTACCTTTGAAGACTGGGTAGTTACCAAGTCGAATTTCTTCTTTGATCTGCACAATGTAGAAGGCGCCGGACTGGATGCCAATGGTGAATACAAGGCGTTCAAGCAGCCGAAGCCGTATACGATCCCGCTGCGCTGCTTTGTACCAAAGACGGTGGAGGGTATTCTGCTGAACGGACGCAATATTTCGGGTACGCATAAGGCGCACTCCAGCTATCGTGTTATGCCGATTGTAATGAATATGGGGCATGCTATGGGTATTGTTGCCGCGATGTGTGTTGCACAGAACAAAAAGCCGTTGGAATTAGACATTCACGAAGTGCAGGATGAGCTGCGCAGAACGAATGTAGAACCGTAAACTCAGGGAAGGAGATACAGTTAATATTATGCTGAAACGAATGCCCCGCACGATTGCAGCAGAGCAGTCGCTGAAAAGCGGACTGTTCAAGCTGAGAGATATTGCCGCCTGTGCTTATGGCAATGGAAAGTGGATTCAATACCGGGATGCCGCAGGCACCTGTAAGCTTACGATGTCCATGGGAGAGATCGTAAAAAACGCCAGTGTGGAAGATGTTGAAGTGTCAAAGGCGCTTGCAGTGCTGTCGACAGGTACTCTGCCGGAGAACGGCGTAAAATCTATGGTGATTCTGCTGGTATCTCTGTTGGAAAAAGCGGAGAACCTCGGCTGCACGGAAGCGGATGTAAACGCAGTTTATGCGCTTCTGGAATATGCGGCAGAATATCTGCCAGCTATCGCGAAAGAGAATGGCGGTGAGCTGCTCGGCAGCGTGCTGCCGTACATGACACTGATTAAGCCATTGAACAAACGGGCGCGTGAACTGGGCAATGAACGTGCAGCAGCAACGATGGAATATGCCCTGACAACGCTGCTCCTGACGTTTACCGAAGCCAACGGTGCAAATGGATACGGTGTATATGAACGCATGAAAGCACTGGCGCCCAATCAGTTTTTCAGCCTGAATCAGGTTGGCATTGAGAGGTCAATTTCCGTGGATAGTCCTTATACTGACATCTGGACGATGGGATTTGATCCCATCGACGGAACGATTAAGGATTGTCGCGACATGGCATATCGCGATAAAGAGGAGGACGTACGAAACGTATTACTCGCGGTGAAGAATGCCCTGCAGGTTATTTGGAATATTGCCGCAAGTCTGTGATACGTGAATACACTGTCTGAGACAGCAGGTATGAAATCGCTCCAGCGATCGGCGTGTATTTACCCAATCTTCATGACCGGATAAACAAATATCCGACTCCTCCTGTTTGTTTTCCAGATCTCAGTTGTTGAAAGATCATATCACCCACAAGGAGCTTCCACGCACGGCGATGGAGGCTCCTTTATTTTTCCGGCTCGCCGAACTGACGCCGCCGCTTTCTCTCCCGGATGAGCGTAGACTTGCTGATGCCGGTCAGCTTAACAACCTGCGCGTAGGAATGGTCCTCAAGCAGAGCCATTGCATGGTCAAGCTGCAAGATCGGCAGCGGTATCTTTTCCGCCATCATCATCGCCATGCTCGGCGCAGCTATTGTGCTGCCGCTCTATCGTCTGGATAGGATGTATCCGCCGCTCACAGCAGATTTGCAGGAGCAGGAGAAACACCGCCCTCTTTCGGATTGAATCCATCCGGTTGCCGCAGCGCAAAACCGCTGACAGCCCTGCTTATGATTGGAGAACAACCTAAAACAATGAAACGCCATCCGGCAGCGGATAACAAATCCGAGCCGGATGGCGTTATTTGCTACTTTACAAAATCGATGGAGCCGTCATCGTTATTCCATCCACGGGTCGATGACGACCTTCATGCTTTCGCGGGTCATGCTGGCCTTCACGGCCTGCTCTGCCTGCGGGAAGTGATGGCTGAACAGACGCTCCCACGGGAAGGTATCCTTGTGGCGCAGCATCCTTTCCATCACGGTTTTGTATTTATTGTGCGTGTGATTCGTCATGCCGACAATACGCAGCTTGCACGGATTGAGATAAACGGCCACGGTATACTCTCACTTTTATCGCCTGTATTTCCAGTAAATTGTCCGTATATCCTGTATTTCATAACAGAATCCCAGTGTAAAGTTAAAAAGTCACAAAGCTATAACTTTGTGACTTTTTAACTTTAATATTTCCGGAAGTTACGCAAAAAACTGATCGAGTGCCTGCCGTACCAGTTCAGACATATCGCAGTCGCGGTGGAAGGCTGCCGCCTTGAGCTGCTTATGCTGCTCCGGGCGCAGACGCACGGTCACCTGCACGGTGGAGGCTTTCTTCTTTTCCGCAGTCGGCGCGACAGCGGTTTCCTGTGCCGGCTGCGGCTCCTCGTCTTTGCGGCCGATCATATTCTTGAACATTTCCTCTGCACTGAGTCTTGCCATTACTGTTCCCTCTCCTTCTCCACAAACTCCTTGACGAAATTCAGACAGTCATTCACAAAATTCCGGCTGGCCTCGGAAACGCGCTCGCCCTTGGTCTGTGCCTTGCTCTCGATGTAGTCAAACACGTTCTCCTGCACAGCCTGCGCTTCCTTGATGATCACGTTGCTGCGGATGGTCGTGCGGTAAACATCCGCGCCCATGTAGTCCGCGATCTTTTCGGTCAGCTCCTGAATGGTCTTTGTGACGCGGGTGCGCTCGGTGCGCGTGAGCAGCACGCCGTCGATCCTGAGCGCCGGATTGGTGTATTTCTTCACCGACTTGTAAGTATCATACAGCTGGGTAATGCCGGATGCCGCAAAGGTCTCCGCCATGGTCGGGATGAGCAGATAGTCGGCAGCGGTCAGGGCGTTCACGGTCAGCAGGCCAAGCGACGGCGGACAGTCGATGAGAATGTAATCGTACGCTTCCGCTACACCGGTCTGCTCGTCGCGCAGCTTCTCTCTGAGCGTCATCTCTTTGCCGACGTTGTGCAGCTCCTGCTCAATGCCCGCAAGGATGGTGTTCGCCGGAATGATATCGCAGCTGGGCGTGTGCTGGATGGCCTCCCGCGCCGAGACCGTGCCCTTCATGACCTCGTACATGGTTGCGCTGTCCTGATTTTCGGCAGCTACCGACATCGACAGGTTGCCCTGCGGGTCGCAGTCGATCGTCAGCACGCTGAAGCCCTGCTTTTTCAGACCGGCCGCCAGAATGCCGGTCGTTGTGGTTTTCGCCACGCCGCCTTTCTGGTTGGCCAGTGCAAATATCGCAGACATGTTCTCCACCTCTTTCAACTTTATAAAGTTATAACTGTTTAACGTTACTCTTATTATATACCTGTGCAGTTATAACGTCAAGACTGTGTAACTTTATAACGTTATATCTTTCTATAAGTTCAGAGATTCGTTCAGATCGTGTATTTCTCACTCTTTTCTCTCCTTTTCTGTCAGGAAGATTGAGTAGTGAAGTTTGAATAAAGAAGTTTTAGTAGGTAAAGGTTTTAGTATATCAGCCTGTTTTGCATCTGCTCAAAAAGCATCTTGTCTTTCAGCATACTGCCTGTAAACAGAGTACCCTGTAAAATCAGGGTAATGGTATGGCAGACAAAGAAAAATGACGGCTTTTCTGCCGTCATCGGTGTTTGGGGATGGAAATATGATTTTCCGGGCACGACCATAAGCCATGAGGTCAATCATGGCTTAAAAGGTTATTCGGTTTCCTGCGAATGGCGTTTTGCTTTTACGCGCTCGAGCCACTCCAGTTCCCAGTCGGCCAGCGGCTGCTCGGGTGTGCCGGTGCTGACAGGCTCGGCCTGCGAAGGCTGCAGCAGCTTCTGATGGTAGGTATACAGGGAAGTCTGTAAGTATGCAACCGGTTTGTCGATGCGGCCGAAGTCGATCGTGACGCTGTTCAGAAAGCGTTCTATGCTTTCCTGAGAAATACGGCGGGAGATCTGCTCGCGATGCTCCTGCGTGACCGCAGCGCCCTTGATGAACAGCTTGTCTGCGTACTTGATGTTGCAGACTGCCGTCACGACCGTTCCGGTCAGCTCGCTGCCGAACTGACGGCGGAGCGCGTCGGCGTTGATCTGCTGCTCGATCTGCCTGCGCAGCCTGCGGCGGACGGCACGCGGCTTGTCCTTTTTGTTAACGCATACGTTTTTACGGATGCGGGAAACCTGCGTTTTGATCTTCGCAAGGAAGCCGTCGATCGTGGCTACGGTGGAGACAGAGCCGTCGATGTGGTAATTGGTCAGATACGGCGTTTCCAGATCGGGCGTCTCGCAGATCTCATACTCGTAAGTCCAGCGATTTTCCTCACCGGCCGGATGGCGGTGCTGCTTGAGCAGACCGGAAATCTTGAAGCGCTTCCAGAGCGTCGAGAAATGTTTTACTTTTTCCATGCAGAACGCGCGGATTCCCTCGGGACGGAGAACGAAGTCGGGAATCTTCATCAGATGGCTGACGAGGGCGAACAGTCCCTTGCTGGCAAGGGAAATAGTCTTGTCGCGCAGGACCGAGGTGGAAATGTTGGTGTAGTCGCGCTGCGCACCGGAAATGCAGGCAACATCACCGTTCGGGCGGTCGATGGACGGGGAATAGACGAAGTCCACCGGCTCGGACGGGTGCTGCATCAGGTTGTAGACATGACAGAACGCACCATTTTCCGAATGGGAGAAATAGTGCTGCAAATATCCCTTTTGCTTGAGCTCCTTCCACGCCGCGTTCAGCAGGTAGCCGCTGTCCGAGCAGGCATAGGAAAGGCGGCGCTTGCTGAGCGCGAAATCCGGCAGGCCGACAAAAGACTTGATGACGGCAAACAGACCCTTCGCCTCGAGGGAAAGCGTTCTGTCGCGCAGAACTTCGTTGTAGATTGTGGTGTAGCCGGCTGCGGACATTGCTTTCCCTCCTTTCTGATGGTCGATTTTTGCAGAAGAAACAAAAAATCGTCTGATGCTCTCACACCAGACGATTGAAAAACCATGTCTAAATTCGTATCAAAAATCGAAAATTCGTAATGTTGCACAAGTAAAATGTGCCGTGTTAAGCAGAAAAATTGATTTTTGTCGAAAAACGCGCGTCTTATTGACATAACCGCTTGTTGAATGTATAATGATTATACAGTAAGCGGTATGCGCCATTTGGCGCGTTACTGGTCTCAGGGTAAGTGAGATCTTACCGCCCGCTGGTGGTGACACACCAAGTGGGGGATACCGTTTATAAAAGAGCTGATGCTTGCCGGCGTCGGCTCTTTTGTTTTTCCTGTAATTAAGAATACCATGTAAATAAGGAATTGTCAATCTTAATCAGGTGAAGTTGAAAAATACTCGGAAGAGTTGGGTTTTTTAGAATGAATCCGGGTTTTCCGGATATACTTGCAATGCCGCCTGATATGCGGTATACTATCGGTAGGCAAAAGGAAATCAGTATATCCATACTGAACAGCGAAAAGCCCCGGAGGTCACGACTCCGGGGCTTTTCTTATCTTTTGGGAGCAGGCAGATCAAACCTGAGGATGGCTACCAGCTTACTTTCTGTCCATCCATTTGCAGATGTAGTAGGCTACTACGCTTGCCGCAACAGAGAGTATAAAGGAAATCAGCCAATCCATGCTGAACACTCCCTTCCTCTACCTGTATGGGGGTGGTAGCCTGTACAGTATACCATGGATGTCGGATTGCAGCAAGGAAAGCTGGATTTTGCACTTCTCAGAATAAAAATGGGATATACGCGCGGCGCTTGATCCATGCCGTGCGAACGGTCTCTTTCTTATCTGCGGCTGCCCGCAGTTGACCGGCATTTCCTCGATCAACCGCTTGGATGGGGCGATACGCAGGATATTTTGTGCAGTTATAACGTTGAAAAGTTACAAAGTTATAACGCTATAACGTTAGACTGCGGTGCATTTCTATTTTGGCATATATTATACTTGACGATTCTAAATGTATTCTTATACATTGAATTAAGCAAAGGAGTAGTAGAATGGCTTTACAGGCACTCAAGAAAAGGGAGTCTTTTTCGGATAAAGCCTATCAGATGCTGCGCGAAGCGATTCTGACCGGAGAACTCAAGCCGGGCGAACAGCTTACCGAAGAAGCGCTTTCCGCACAGCTTGGCATCAGCCGCACACAGTCTATCGAGCATTTCCCATTTGCGCTGTTCTTCACTTTTTCGATGGCCCTGTCCCGCGACAAACGAGATGTTTTCTTTGCTTGCCTTCAGGTATTCCTGCAGATCCTTCAGCTTGTGCAGTCCGGTGGCTTTTTCCACCCTCTCCTGTACTGCCTGCAACTGCTTTTCCCCTTCCAGAAGCCACATAAAGTCTATTCGATACCGGCACGATTCTTCCGGCTTCCGGCTGGAATAGATCCCACATTGATATCCGTACACCATTACCTTGAACAGCACTCGTGGATCGATTTTCGATTTCCGTCCTTTCGGCGAATAGGCCCGATACATAAATCTGTTCTGTGCCGCAGAAAATAGGACTGCACCGATTGCGCGGTCAAAGCTGATATGCTACAATGATATTACTAAAAAACGTGCATAGCACAAAAAATAGGAGTGATTGCATGGAGATCCGGCGAGAGGCATATCTGAACCAACTGATCGAGCGCAGGGACAACGGCATGATCAAGATCGTCACCGGCATACGGCGCTGCGGAAAATCCTATCTGCTGTTCACCATATTCAAGCGGTATCTGCTTGAAAGCGGCGTTCCGGAGGATCATATTATCGAAATTGCGCTGGACGGCATCGAGAACGAGGAGCTGCGCGACCCCAAGGTATGCTTCCGCTATATCACGGATGCCATGCGCGGCGACGGGCCGTATTATCTTCTGCTCGATGAAGTGCAGTTCATGCCCCGGTTTGAGGAAGTTCTGAACAGCTTGCTGCGCATGAGCAATATCGACGTTTATGTGACCGGCAGCAACTCCAAGTTTCTTTCCAGCGACATCGTGACCGAATTTCGCGGCCGCGGTGACGAGATACGCATTCATCCGCTGTCGTTTGCAGAGTTCTATTCGGTCTGGGACGGCGACTTTGACGATGCCTGGGACGAATATATGCTCTACGGCGGTCTGCCGCAGATCGTAAATTTTCAGAACGAACGCCAGAAGGCAGACTATCTGAAAAACATCTTTGCTAACGTCTATCTGAAGGATGTAATCGAGCGCAACCGCATTCAGAACGATGCGGAGATCAACATTCTGGTTGACGTTCTGGCGTCTGCAATCGGCGCGCCGACCAACCCGTCTAAAATTGCGAACACCTTTGCAAGCGAGCGCCAGATGAGCTACACCAACAAGACCATTTCACAGCATATTGATTTTCTGGCAGATGCTTTTCTGATCGAGAAGGCGCAGCGCTATGACATCAAAGGGCGCAAGTATATCGGTGCCAATCTCAAATATTACTTCACCGACCTCGGCCTGCGCAACGCCCGGCTGAATTTCCGTCAGCAGGAGCCGACTCACATCATGGAGAACATCGTATATAATGAGCTGTGCATTCGCGGGTATCATGTCGATGTGGGCATCGTGGAAGCGTTCGGCAGGGACAGCAGCGGCAAGCGCCTGCGCAAGCAGCTCGAAGTCGATTTCGTCGTCAATCAGGCGAGTCAGCGATATTATATCCAGGTTGCCTACGACCTCACCTCGGAGGAGAAGCAGGCGCAGGAATTCAACTCGCTCCGCCATATCCCGGACTCGTTCAAGAAAATCGTCATCGTAAACGGCGTCCGCAAACCGTGGCGCAACGATGAAGGCTTCGTTATCATGGGCATGAAGTATTTTCTCCTAAACGCAGACAGTCTGGAGTTTTAAGGCAATACCGCATAATTGAACAAGAGTGATTTGCGAGTAAATTTTGCGTACTGACGAGGCACAGTTTTGCGGTAATACTTGATGTATTACCGTGAAATTGCAACAAAGTCAGGGCACAAAATTTCCGCAAAGCACCGCGGCTTTAATTGTGCGGTGTTGCCTTAAGAACATCCGATGTATCAAACTATAAAAGGCGCTGCTCTTTCCTGCCTTGCGGCGCCTTTCGTTTTTGCGGTCCCTCACCGCATGATTGATGAAATGAGCGATGCCGCGAAGGCGGACAGGCAAGCCGGACTGTCGTGTTTCTATCGGCGGAAGCTTACCAAAATGGTAGAGGCGCCGCTGTATCTATGTGTATTTTACGTTTTTATGTTCCGGTCGATCTGTTCGTATCGCTCTGCGGCAACGATCCTGCTGTGGTAAAGGTCAGCGGCGACACCATCATCATTGACCCGGATGCTACGACCGAAGACGGCGATTCCAATCAGATTCCGAATCCGCTGACCGTCCATAACTCCCTTGCAGAGCTTGCAAAGGCAGTCGGCTTTGACGTCAAGGCGCCGACCGTGCCCGTAGAGCAGGGAATCAGTGAGACAGAGGTCGCGGCGGTAGTCAGCAGCGTATTCTAAAAGAGTGAAGAGTGGAGATTTTCTCCACTCTTTCTCTTTTGCGGGTATACAGAAAAAGAGTGGAAAGCGCTTCACTCTCCACTCTTAAATCTTTACTCTGTGAAATCAGTCAGCCCAGTACTTCGCAACATGTGCCTTGGTAACCTCAGCGGCCTTCTTGATATTCTCCTCGTTGGACAGCTTGTAGTAGTCCGGACGGAACACCTCCATGGTGCAAACGTCGCCTTCAAAGCCGATCTTCTTGAGGGTATCTGCGTAACGCTTGTGGTCGAGGCAGTCGCCCGGCTCGCCCGGCCACAGACGCTTCTCGTCGTTGTTGTAAGCTGCGCCGCACGGCATATTCTCCATGCCGTTCAGGTGCCATACGAAGATCTTCTTGCCGTCAGCCTTCTCGAGAGCAGCCCACTCGGAAGCCATAGCGTGGAAGTGGTACTGATCGAGGGTGATGCCGACGAGCGGATGATCTACCTCGGTAACGATGTCGTAAGCGTACTCGAAGCGGTTGATGGACATGGTCGGTGCGCCGCAGAACTCGATGGACAGCTTGATGCCGTGCGGCTCAACCTTCTTTACCATCTCCTTGAGAACAGCAACAGCATCAGCCTTGATCTCGTCAACGGTAGCCGGAACGGTCAGATCCATGGACGGAACGACAACGATCATCTTGCAGCCCAGCTTGTTGCAGTCTGCGATGATCTGGTCGAGCTTTGCCATAACGGCGTCCTTTTCCTCCTGGGTCTGCTTCATGTTGAAGAAGATCAGAGCGTTGTAGGACAGCATCTTCAGGTGATGCTTCGGGTCAGCAAACCATGCGCCGAGATCGTCGATGGTGTACTTGCCGGCAGCGATCTCGCGGTCGAGGCACTCGGACTGGATGTCGATGTAGTCAAAGCCGTACTTCTCGCACAGGTCGAGGTCTTCAAGTACGGAGTGGTTTTCGCAGAAACGGTTGCAGCCTTCGTTAAAACCGATTTTCATAGCAGTAACTCCTTTTAACGTATCAATTTCGCGTTGTAAAACGCGGTATAGTGGTTAAGGTGATATGCAAGGGCAGTAAAGCAGGAAGCTCTGCCACCCTTGCGAGTGAGTAGCAATGAATAGAAAATATGAGGTGGATTACTTCTGGTAGAAGTCCGGGGTGCCGCCGGTAACAACCTTCTCCGGCACACCGGAGGTCTGGGACTTAACCAGAGCGTCAGCGGTGATGGAAGCAACGTAGCCGTCCCAAGCAGAGGAGCCGCCGGTCTCACCCTTGAGTGCGTGGTCAACCCAGTCCTGAATCTCTACATCGTAAGAATCGATGAAGCGCAGGATCCAGTTGTCCTCGATCTTGGTGGAAACCTCGTTAGCGTAGCGAACGGTCGGGAAGGACGGGCACGGCAGGTTTACAACGCCGTTCTCACATACAACCTCGCAGTTGATGTCGTAGCCGAAGCCGCAGTTTACGTTAACCTCGAGCATGTTGATGATGCCGCCCTTGGTCTTCATGATCATGATCTGCGGGTCCTTCAGCGCGTTCTTAACCTTGCTGTTGGTCTTCGGCATGATGCACTGAACCTCGTCCCACTCGTCGTTTACCAGCCACGGCAGAACGTCGATCTCGTGGATTGCGGTATCGGTAACAGCCATTGCGGTGGTGTAGTCATCGGCAACGCCGTCTGCACGGTGGGTGCACTTGATCACCATCGGGGCACCGAACTTGCCGGAGTCGATCAGCTCCTTGACCTGACGGTAGCCGCGGTCGTAACGGCGCATGAAGCCAACCTGTACGAGGTGCTTGCCGCCTGCCATCTCGGCCTCAACGATCTCCTTGCCGTCAGCAGCGGTGTTAGCCAGCGGCTTCTCGGAGAATACCGGCTTGCCGGCCTTGATCGCTGCCAGAACCGGACCCTTGTGGAACTGACCCGGGGTGGTAACTACAACAGCGTTTACGTCCGGATCGTTGATTGCTTCGTTGAAATCGGTGTAAACCTTGGTGCCGGCGCCGGCGATCTCAGCGCCCTTCTTTGCGCCTTCTTCGAATACGTCGCAGACTGCAACGACCTTTGCGTTGCGAATGCGGTTCTGGATACGCTCGATGTGTTCACGGCCGATCATGCCGCAGCCGATCAGTGCAATGTTCAGGTTTTCCATGATGAATTCCTCCTAAAATGTTGTGTAAAATGGGTGAAAAGGTGGTTTGTGAGAGAGGTTAGCGCAGATTGTTCTGCGTTTACTTTCGTGTTTACTGATGCACGCATCAGTCGGTACTCGGTGTGTGCATTCCTCATTTTTGAGGTCAGGTTGATTATACATCTGCGTTCACGAGAACGCAATAGGGAATTTTAAAATTTTCAAAAATATTTTACTACCCGGCGGCGAGGATCAAATTCACCGCCGGACAGCGAGGGATCTGCACCGAAAACGGTGCGAAAGGGGAAAGAAAAGGTGTGTGTTGTCTTAAAATCAGGCTGCGATGCCGAGGGGAGAGAACAGGATGTAAATGCCGAGTGCCAGAAGCAGGCCGATGATGGATACAATATGGCGGTACTTCCACGGGGTCAGGTCTACTGCGCCTACGTCGCGGATCTCGTACTCCTCAGCCGGATGATACTTGTTCAGATACCACATGATGAGCAGCTCGATCGGGAACAGAACAGCCATTGCGTACAGATAGTGGATCGGGTTGGAAGAGCCGGGATAGCACGGCTTGATGAGCAGGAACGCACCGTAGCATACAACATGGAACACGGTGATTACCTTCGGCATGTACTTCGGGATGCGCTTGAACATAAAGATGCCGAGGATGGTGCACAGTACCGGCAGGGAAACGAACTGGCTCATGGAGTTCAGGAACGTGGTGATACCGCCGGCGTACATAACGAACGGAGAGATAACAATTGCGATGCAGCCTGCGATGGTGCCGTAGATCTTGCCGACCTTAACACACTTGGTGTCGGAAGCTTTCGGGTTGATGGACGAACGGTACAGGTCCAAGGTGAACATGGTGGATGCGGAGTTCAGTACCGAGTTAAAGGAGGACAGGATCGCGCCGAACATGACAGCGGCGAAGAAGCCCATTACCGGCTTCGGTACGATCTCAGCGATCAGAGCCGGGTAAGCAAAGTCGATAGCGGAGGAACCGGCAGCAGCCAGCTTGTCCTGAATGGACGGCAGGTAGAATGCGATGACGCCCGGGATTACGAGGTACAGAGGGCCAAGGCACTTGAGGAAGCCGCAGAAGATAGCGCCCTTCTGGCCTTCCTTCAGGCTCTTTGCTGCGAGGGAACGCTGTACAAAGGACTGGTTGGTGCACCACCAGTACAGGTTGTTGAAGAACATACCGGTGATGATCAGCGGCCACGGAACTTCCGGTTCCGGTGCATTCCATGCGTTGATGGCGTTCATTTTGGCCGGATCTGCCTCTACCATGTACTTGATGCCGTCCATGATGCCGTGGCCGCCGGTTGCAGCGGACAGAGCCGCGAAGCCGAGGAACGGGATCATCAGACCGCCGATGATAAGGCCGATGCCGTTGATGGTATCAGAAACCGCAACTGCCTTCAGGCCGCCGAAGATGGCGTAGCAGCCGCCGATGATGCCGATGATGAGGCACAGGATGGCAACAGCCATGAACTTGCTGGTGCCGAGGATGCCGGAGATGTCGAAGATCTGCTCGAAAACGACTGCACCGGAGTACAGGATGACCGGCAGGTTGAGGATGGAGTACATAACAACGATTACCAGCGAGAACATCGTCTTGGTGCCCTTGCCGTAGCGCTCCTCCATCAGGGACGGGATGGTCATGGCGCCCATTTTCAGGTACTTCGGCAGGAAGTAGTACGCCAGAACCAGCAGGGTGAACATCGAGCCGACCTCCCATGCGATCGGGCCCATGTTGGTCTTCCAGCTCTGGCCGTTCAGACCGACGAGCTGTTCAGCGGAAAGGTTGGTCAGCAGCAGAGAACCGGCGATGACTACGCCCGGCAGGCCGCGGCCTGCGAGGAAATAACCCTCAGCGGTGTCGAGCTGCTCGTCGCGGGTCTTCCATGCGGAAATGACTGCAACGAGGACTGTGAACAACAGGAACGAGATTCCTGTCCATGCGAGTGAGGAGAAGAATGTCATTTGTAGTATACCCCCTACATTTTTTTTTCGTCGGGCTTTCCTGCACTGTTGCGTGCAGAGCGAATACGGAAACCGTTTCTGAGCCGCTCTGTATGCAATGATGCAGGAAAACCGCTGGTTTGCGCTCCCCGGATTCGCTTCTTCTCTCGGTTTCGGGAAGCCCATAGCTTTTCTCTCGGCGTTCTCGTGAACGCGTTTGCCTTAAAATAATTCCCCTTGGAAAAATCCGTATCTTCTCTCAGGCTTTTGGATGTTTCAATCGGGGATTTATTTCGTTGTCCATAGATTATCATGTTATTTGAGATATTTCAAGCCTTAAATGTGAGATTTATTTCGATTTAGTAAACAGTACAAAATTAAGATTGCCTTTTTGTATGAATAGCCATTGAATTATTCACATGTGCGTGCAAAGCGTGCAATTTGATGGGCATTTTGCATAAAAACAGAGGGAAAACATTGGGGCAATTGCCGTAACAGTCAAGAAAAAGCACATTTATAGGAAAAAACACGCGAAAAACAGTTGCAAGTTGCGTGCATTGTGTTATACTATAAACAGAAAAAACGAGTGGGTAATACTCACTATATAGTAAGGAGGAAAAAGCATGGCTGTAACCGCACAGCAGATTGCGGAGCTGGCAGGTGTATCCCGCGGTACGGTAGATCGTGCGCTGCACAATCGAGGGCGTGTAAATCCCGAAGTAGCGGCTAAGATTCACAAAATTGCAGCAGAATTAGGGTATAAACCGAATCTAATCGGACAGGCACTGGTCAAATCCCGCCGGGAGTTCAAGCTGGGTGCGATTCTGCAGTCCACCGAGACGCCGACGATGCAGATCGTGCGTGCAGGCGTGCAGCGCGCCGCAGAGGAGCTTGCCGCCTCGGGCGTGGAACTGATCATGCGCGAAAACCGCGGTCTGGATACCGAAATGGTGCTTGAACACATTGAAGAGCTGGTTTCACAGGGCGTGCAGGGACTGGCTATCGCGCCGAACAACTCGCCGGAGATTCGCCAGTGCATTGATGAACTGTACGAACAGGGCATTCCGGTCATCACATTCAACTCGGATGCGCCGGGCAGCAGGCGTCTTGCGTTCATCGGTATGGACAACTACCGCGCCGGACAGACCGCCGCAGGCTTGCTTCGGCTGATGCTGCCCGAGGGCGGCAAGGTGCTTCCACTGGCGGGACACTTGAATAATACCGCACATAATAACCGTTTAAACGGATTTATGGATACGATTAACAGTGAAACAGGAAACGAAATTGAACTGTTAGCGTTTCAGCCGTGTTTCGACCGGGACGACTATGCCCACGAGATTACGCAGCACGCATTGCGTGCAAATCCTGACCTGACCGGCATTTACGTTGCGTCCAACGGACAGGTCGGTGCGTGCGCAGCCGTAGAGGAAGAAGGCCGAAAGGGCAAGGTCAAGGTCGTTGCATTCGACCTCAACCCGATGAATATGGAGCTGCTCCAGTCGGACAGCTTGAGTTTCGTGCTCGATCAGAAGGCATTCGAGCAGGGCTACCGGCCGCCGTTCCTGCTGTTTGATTATCTGCAGAACAAAAAAACACCGGAAAAAGAACTGCTTTATACGGATATTGCAATCAAAACCAAGTTTAACAGTGATAAACCTGTGGGAATGGAATAAGAAAGAACCGCACATTGTGCGGTTCTTTTTAATGGAAAATTGAGAATGGAAAATGAATACGGTGATTTACTC
>OLOU01000714.1_pt1 | contig 27437 bp, 24 predicted proteins | sample 1672101 | NCBI WGS metagenome assembly OLOU01 (sample SAMEA3136645, study PRJEB25190) | human gut metagenome | biome: human gut; feature: human-associated habitat; material: faeces | place: Austria | collected 2013
GGACGCGTGCTCGGCGACAAGAACATGGCCGCCGCGTTGATCGACCGCACCGTGCACCACGGCAGGCTCGTCAGATTCGAGGGAGGCTCATACCGCAGCGAGCACGCCCTCATGACCAGATAACCAAGGAAAAAGGGGCGGCGGGTTTCGACGGCGCAGTTTCCGCTGGAAACCAGCCGCCTATGCTGCTGAAAAATAGTGCCCATACTGTGGACGCCAACTTGCAGAAACACATCCAACCTCACGGACCCGCGGCTGGAGGTCAAGCGCAATCTGGCGAAGCGGCGGTCGAAGACTGCCAGGGCGTGCGGGATGCGCGAATGCCTGCAGGGCATCTACGCCGACAGCGTCAACCGCACGGAGGCGGAGGCCGGTGTCAAGGCATTGTGTTCGTGGATGATGCATTCGCGGCTGGAACCGATGAAGGCCCTCGCCGGACAGTTCCGACGGCACTGGTAGGACATCCTCGCCTACTCTTCGACCATCGGTGCCCCAACGCGATCCTCGAGGGACTCAACGGCATCATCCGGCACGTCAAAACCCGCTCCCGCGGCTTCAGGAACATGGACTGCTTCAGCACCATGATCTACCTGACCTGCGGCAAACTCGGCCTCAACACCGTCACCGCCTGACCCGCTTCACCCACACCAAACAGAGAAAGGCCTTATTTGATGATCGTCAACGGGGTGATGTCTGTCATCCTCATCCCGCTGATCGCGGACTCCGCGGATTATGCCCCGTGCGCGGTGCCTGGCACCGACACTGCGGTCAGGCGGTCAACTGGGCACGCAACATGTTATTTACTCTTCCCGTGACGGCCCGTTATCGGGGCCTTAGACATTCGGCTACGTTGTTTGTTCGTGTGCACCACCGGAGCCTAGACGGAAACTTTATCGGAATGCTGATATACCGGGTATATCATCGAGGATATACAGTTTTGCCACTAAGAAGGTAGTTTATGGGAAGTTCTGATTTTACTCCACATGTCGAAAACATCGGTAATGTATTGGGACGTAATGATAATTGGTTTGATATTCCACGTTATCAGCGTGACTATGCATGGGACAAGAGAAATATCAAGACTTTTTATGATGATATAGTTTCTCGTATTGGTGCAAACAACACTAATCTTAGTATAACCCCATACTTTCTTGGTACCATCCTTCTGCTGGGGAAGTGGGATGATTCCCACAAACGTTTTGACGTCATTGATGGACAACAGAGATTGACAACCATGTATCTGTTTCTTGGGGCTATGATGAGAGTGGCGGAAGAAGTCGCAGGTGATGGGAGTAATTCCCTGAGTCAAGAAGATCGTGATACCCTCCATGCTTTAGCATCAAGGATTTTGAAGCAAAAGCTTAAGACTCAGGATATTAAAGAGTCGGATATTAAAAATACGGTGCAAATTAATACAGGAAGTGATCTTTTTGAAGATTTGATTTTCGGGAAGGGGGACGCATGGCACAATCAGCATCCTTGTTGCGATGCAGAAAAGAAACTTATTGAAGCTTATGCATTCTTTTATAAGAATCTTGCTCCAGAAGAATTGTCTAAAAATATTGTCCATGTAGATGGTGCATCGTATGCAGAATATCTGAATGCAGTATATGAACAAGTGATGTATCCCACCGTTATCATTATTGCGGTCAGTTCAGAAGAAACCATCAATGAGATATTCGAAGCAATCAATTCCAAGGGAAAACATCTGGATTCTGTTGATCTTGTCAAAAACGCTATTTTCAATAAACTAAGTTCTCAGCCACAGGATGAAGCTAAGAAAGAGTGGGGAAAAATTAAAGAAAATCTCTCTAAAGAGAGCAAAGGGCTCGATGATGAGCCGTGGCTGTCTATGGCTGAATTCTTTAAATTATTCTGGACCGCTACGCAGTCAGGTAGAGGATCTGACTTGTATCAGAAATTTGAGAATGTATATGGGAACGCTAGTGTCAATGAGCTAAAGGACTTTGTGCATCTTGCTACTCGATATTCTAAGGTGTATGCCGATATGAATGGGCTGAGTAATTATTTTGTTTTCCAAAAAGATTATCGTGAATATGTGAAAAGTGATCTCATCGCAATGAAAGAGCTGAGATTTACGCAAGCAATGGCATTAGTGTCGACATTGGTGTGGGCATATGAGCAAAATAAGATAAAAGCTAGGTTTCTAGTAGAAACGTTGGATTTTCTTCTTGCGTTCAGTATCATATGTTCAATGTCCAATACGCCGTCAAACAAGCTGACAAAATTGTATAAGAAATGGGCAAAATCTATTTTCCATGTCAGCCAGGCATCAGGGAAAAATATGCAGGATGTTGCAAATTGCGTCAAAGAGATGAAAGAAGATTTAGCTAAGATTCTTCCGGAATGGTCTAAAAAGGATGTTGCAAATGCATTGAAAGAGCAAATAAAGGACTTTTTATACACTAACAAGACTGTAAGTCCTGATTACAATTCCAAGGCCAAGATTCGTGTGAGGGCAATCCTACGTATCTTGTTTGTTGACAGCGTGAAGAAGTGGGATATTCCAGCCAATTACAGTTGGAATATTGAACATATCATTCCAGATGAAGACTCTAATGAGTCTTCATCTGGGACACATCAGCTTGGTAATTTAATTTGGTTGGAAAAGCAGATTAACAGTGAAAGCGGGAACGACGACCCGGCCAGTAAAGCTATTCGCTACAAAGAATCACGTAATAGAGAATCCAAACAAATCCTTGTTGACAAATTGCCTCAACGTTTGGCGAAGGCGAAGAAAGCTGAGCGCGATGAGATTATTGCTCAACGTTCTGTGGATATAATGTGGCGTTTTTACAATTTTGTATATCGTGAGAATCCTTCATGTCTCAAAGATTAACAATCCTTACCGAGATTGATACGCACGCCCTTGCCCAAGCCGATGCCCTTTACGAACTCGGAACCCTGTGGAACTCTCCTTTGACTATCATCTCTCACTGTCGATTATATGGAGGAGACGAGAAACAAACCGAGAGTAGAAGAACAAGTCAATCATCTGCCGATTCGGCCCAATCGAATCGAAATCATGATTACACTTCGACAGAGTGGAATGAGATGAATCCTGTATGCACTCACCATATTTAGCGTTTTCGCCTTAGATTAACCACTAGCAGTATGGAGCGTCTTTTATTGGACAAAAAGTTCTACCTTTGGTAAAATATCCATCTGTTAAAAGCCACCAATGCCTCTCACTGAAGCACACTAGGGTGGCATTTTTTTACTCGAGGGGGCTCCATGGCAAATTCGCATGACGGCAACGCTCAAGTTCTTTCCTACCCGCAGCACCCACCAAAAGATTTTTCGGATCTGGCAGTCACTCTAATTAAGAACGGCCTGGGCGGAGTAGATGCCGGGACCCTTGAACGCCACCTCGAACAGGTTGGCTATTTTCGTCTAAAAGGATACTGGTATCCATTCCTTGGCCCATCCTCCTCATACGACCACAAACATGTCCTTCCGTTCAGAGAGGGGACACAGTTCCAGCAAATCTGGTGCAGATACACGTTCGATCAGGAACTGAGAACTCTCGTGTTCGACGGCATAATCACCTTTGAAATATATCTCAAAAGCTTTCTCGCACACGAGCTTTCCTTGTTTGGCGGCGAATTTGGATATACCAAACCTGAAGGATTGCCTGAGCTCAGCTTTGATGACTATCTGGCATGCATTAACTCGTTAAGAGCATCGTTCACGAAATCCAATCTGCCATACCTTAAACATTTCAAAAGAACATATAAAGACCCATTGCCGCCGTATTGGATGATAGTAGGCTGCCTAAGCTACGGAACGTTGAAAGGGTGTTTTTATCAGGGATCCCCTGATTCTGTTAAAAGAAAGCTAGCAGCGAAGCTTCATATTTTTAACCCAAATACCAATCCCGCAGTACATGGAGACATCAAGATTCTCTCAAATTGGCTGGAAACGATTAGGCAAGTCCGCAACATGGTTGCGCATCATGATCGTTTCTGGAACGAGACCAGTACCCGTATCGTTCCGAAGCTGCCTAAGCATCGGAGCGGTTTACACGCCAATGAATGGTGGGGCAACGATTGGGACGCTTTCAGAACGGACTCTACCGGCCCCGCCGCTTTCCTCACCATGGAAAACTACCTGCTGCAACAAATCGATGGCTCCGCATGGAAGAACAAATTCATCAGCCTCATGGACCGCTATCCGGAAATTCCTGCAACGGAAATGGGATTCCCTGAGGATTGGCGATCACTCGCATTGTGGTCATGACGACAGGCGCGCACCGTCCGTGGTTCCACGACCCCTTGATCGTGATTTGTAAGCGCCCCCGGAGGTCGGCGACTGCGTGGTCGCCGAGGAGCTCGACGACAGACCCAGAAAGACGTTCGGCTACCGGAAGCCGAACGAGTCGTTGCTGGAGCTCATCAACGACTCAGACCGGTCGGAATCAGTGGATAGGCTGAAGGACGATTGACGACGAAGGTGTTGCAGCCATCACTAGAATCCGCCTCATGGTTGATTATATGATAAGGGGTTGCGGACATTTTCTTGGAGATAATCACGCAGCCAATCCATGACTCAGCCGGTATTGCACCGGGCTCATCCAACCAAGCGATTGCCTGATGCGAGCGTGGTCGTACCGGTGGATGCACCCGTCGATCAACGCGAGCATCTCCCCACGGGTGCGATCCTCCCACCGCTCGGGGTGGACGGACCCGACCCTCATCCCGCCGAAGAAACCCTCCGCGACCGCGTTGTCCGGAGGACGGCCCTTCTCGCCCGTCGATCCCGTCAGCCCGAACCGCTCCATGAGTTCCAGCCATCCCGGCCGCCTATGGTGACGGCCACGGTCGGAACGCACCCGAGGACGCGCGCCCTCGGGCAACGTGGCGGCCGCCTTCTCCGGCATGGTGTCGGCGGGCTGCGCGTTGGGGCCGTATCCGTCTGTGTAGGCGACTATCTTGCCGTCGTGGCAGTCGATCACCGGCGAGAGTGTCTTTCGTCAAATAAATCTGCGTGTCGTCACCAGTTAATCTGAACATCATCGGCGTTCAAAATGGACACCGTCACCGGCGGTCCGGCTGGTTCCCCTCTTTTCGTTTATCTCATCAGGGAGTGGCTGTCGCGGTACGACTCGCCACGGAACCTGACGATCCTTCCGTGATGCACGATGCGGTCGATGACCGCGGCGGCCATGTCGCCGTCGCCGAACACCTCGCCCCACCGTCCGAACTCCAGGTTCGTGGCGGACACCACGCTCCGCTTCTCGTAGGAATCCGCGACGACCTGGAACAGGAGCCTGGCCCCGTCGATGTCGATCGGCAGGTAGCCCAGCTCGTCGACGACCAGCAGCCTGGCGCGGCCTATCGCGCGCAGTTCCGCGTCGAGCCGGTTCTCGTCCCTCGCCCGCCGCAAACGCATCACCAGCGACGACGCGGTGAAGAACCTCACCGGCATGCCCCTCTCGCACACCAGCATGTCCGTGGCGATCGCCATGTGCGTCTTGCCGCATCTCACGTCGCCGTAGAGCACGAGTGGATTGGCTACAATGTATTAGACAGTCCAATGAGGGACGAATGACATGGGATTGGAGGCCGACGATGGCCGACCCGAAACAGCCCCGCCACCACGACGGGGCGTTCAAACGGCAGATCGTGCAGTCGTGCGAGAGCGGCAAGCCCTCCCGGGAGATCGGGGCCGAGTACGACATCGCGCGATCGACCCCGCGGCGCTGGGTCCAAGACATCCGCGACCGGCGGTTGGAGATGGAGGCGGACGTTTCAGAACAAGCGGCGCCGGTATTCGCACGAAGGCAGGCGTGATACGGGCCAACGCCGCCCGCTACCCGATATCGGCGCGATGCGGGATACCGGGCGTTCCCCGCTCCACCTGCTACTGGATGACCGGGCATCCCGGGACGGAGCGTGCGGATCCGATCGCCGGCGACGTGCGCGCGGTCCGGCGCGACGGCCGCGAACGCTACGGCGCCAGGAAGATCAAGGCCGCGCTGGAAAGGAAGGGCGTCGCCGCGTCCAGGAGGCGCATCGGCGGCATCATGCGCGAACAGGGCATGCGGGCGCGTACGCGCGCGGACGGTCCGAACCGCACAGGACGCGGGCCGACGAGGCCAGGCTCGCGAACCTGCCGGACCCGCGGGTCCGACGGCTACGCCCCGCACACGCATCCGGCGGGCGACCTGACGTACGTGAGGGTAGGGGGCGGATGGGCGTACGTGTGTCCGCTGGACGGCCTGGCGGACAGGGGCATCGCCGGCCATTCCGCCGGACGGACCCGGGACGCAAGCCTGGTGCTGGGCGCGTTCGCCACGCTCGACTTCCCGCCGGCGGACGTCCAGGTGTTCCACACCGACCGGGGCGGCGAGTTCGACAACACGAGGATCGACGAGCCGCTCGACGTGTTCGGCATCAAAGGATCGCTGTCGCGCAAGGGCGACCCCTACGACAACGCCGTGGTCGAATCGACGAACAGGCTGCTGAAGAAGGAGCTCGTGTACCGGAACAGCTACGCCACGATCGAGCAGCTGAGGCATGACCTCAACGACTACGTGTGGTGGTCCGACAACCGGCGGCTCCACTCCACCCTTGGATACCGGAGTCCGAAGGAATTCACCGAACAGGGACTCGTCCTCTAAGAAACCGTCCAACACACCGTTGTCAATCCACGTCATGAACATCGGCCTCGAGGCGGGGCATACGTACCACATCCGTCTCGTCGTCGACGACACCATCGGCACGTTGTACGTGGATGGGGTGGCGTTGAACGTGCGCATGTACGAGCGTCCGGGCGAGTCGTTGGGCGTCTTCGCCACCGACGGCACGGTCGAGGTGCGCAACGCCTCCATCGCCCGCGGACTGAAGAGGAAGTGAACGTGTCCGTTTCCGGCTTGATGTGACGCAATCGGCTGCGTGTCCTTATGCGTGACGGCGTGGGGCACGCAGCCGATTGTTTTTATTCCTCGGATTTCCGCTTGGTATGCGTGGTTCGGTACGTGATGGGGGTGGCGCCCATGAACCGGTGGAAGGTGCGGGAGAAGAAACTGGCGGATGAGAAACCGGTCTGTTTGGCGACCGTGGCGATAGGCAGCGAGCTCGTTACCAGCAGGTTGGCTGCGGCGCGCACGCGCACGTCGTTGACGAATTCGATCGGCGACTGGTTGAGCGATTCGCGGAATATCGATGCGCAAGTGGTGCGTCCCACCGATCCGGCCGATGCGATTTGCTTCAAGGTGATCGGACGCACGTAATATCTCTGCACGTAATCGATCATCTTGCGTAGCGTCACGATGCGGGGGTGCGGCGCTGTGGAAGTCGCGCAATGACTGCCGGCGATCGCCAGTATGTCGCGGACGACCGCATAGAAACAGCTGAGCACCGTCAACGCCTCAGTATCGTCGGTTAGCGTCATATCGTCGGCGGGCAACGGTTCGGCTGACCGCTCTGACCGCTCCAGCGGACCGAATTTCGCCGCATGAAGCTGTCGGATGGTGGCAAGCAGCCGCCGACCGGGGGCCGTGTCGTCGGTGATGACGGCATATGGCATCGTGTTCTCCGCCATCAACGGCGCGATGAAACGGTCGTACACTTCGAATGAGGCGCACATTTTAGCCGGATTGAGCAACGTGCAGGAGAATTCGCAATCGGAACCGTCCTTGGTGAAACCGTAATGCAGCTGACGTGAGTTGACGAAAATCGCCTGCCCCTCATCGAGCCGGACTGTTTCTCCGTTGACGAAATACCACATATGCCCATGGATGATGTAGGTGAGTTCAAGGTCGACATGCCAATGGCATTCCGCACGCATATGGGGGTACTGGTGGAGCAGCGAATGCTCGGTGAAGGAGAAGAACATCGGCGCGTCATACTGCACTATCTCCGAACCATCGGGTCGGCGACCCCAATTGGTGATGGGCATCACCTCACGGGAGGCCCATTCGTCCCGTTCCATCTGTGCGTCTTCATCGGCAGTGTTCATGACTACTCTAATAAACGGTAGATAATGCAAAGAACAAGGATGATTCTACAACATTGCGAGTGCTGCCGTCGATGTTGGTGGTGTTGAATGGTGTCAAAGGACGTCAAACGATTGACAAACAGATTCACAAGGAGCTTTCAATGGCGGAGAATGAAGGTGCGGCCGTTGCCGTGGATAATGCGGCGGTGCCTACGAACGAGTGGGAACGCATGCTTTCCGGCGAATTGTATATTTGCGGTGATATGCAGCGTGAAGCGAACATGCGTAAACGCCGCTTGGTGCACGCCATCAACACGTCCGCATACGACGCGTTCGAGGAACGTGACAGGCTGTTCCGCGAACTGTTCGGTTCACTCGGCAAAGGCGCGTTCCTTGAACCGCCATTCAACTGCGATTACGGCTGCAACACGTATATCGGCGACAACTTCTATGCCAATATGGACTGCATCTTCCTCGACGTGGCGAGAATCACCATCGGCGACCGTGTCTTCTTCGGCCCGCGCGTCGGCCTGTACACGCCATACCATCCAATCGATGCGGCCGTACGCGCTTCCGGTCCGGAAGGCGCCCGTCCGATCACCATCGGCAATGACGTGTGGTTCGGCGGCAGCGTGGTGGTCTGTCCGGGCGTTACCATCGGCGATGATGTGGTGATCGGTGCAGGCTCCGTGGTGACCAAGGATATCCCATCCCATTCGGTGGCCGTGGGCAACCCGTGCCATGTGATTCGCAAGATCACTGATGCGGACCGTGAATACTGGGAGGGCAAGGCCGCCGAATACCGCGCATGGAAGGATTCGCTGTAAAACCTCGCCCAATATTCGGCCCAACGTCGGGATAAGGCTGGTCGGCCTACATATCCCGGCGTTTTCGTTTGCCCGTCGTCTGAAACGGGCTTGTATTCCATTGGAGACTATCGTGCGCACCATCATGCCGGACCGGGAATTCCTCGGCCATGTATTCAAATTGGCTTTGCCTATCGCTTTCCAACAGCTCATGCTGTCGTTGTCGTCCTGCGCCGACACGCTGATGTTGTCGGGGGTAGGGCAAAACGAGTTGGCCGCCGTTTCGCTCGCCACGCAGTTCCAGTTCCTGTTCAGCCTGTTCACTGCGGCCCTGACCCTGGGCATGAGCATTCTCGTGGCGCAGTATTGGGGTGCCGGCAACCGTGACGCGGTGGAACGCGTGCTGGGATTCGTCATGCTGTATGCCGGAATGCTGTCGACGGCGTTCTTCCTGGCGGCACTGCTCGTGCCGGAACAGTTGATGTCCATCATGACCAATGACGGCACGCTGATCATGCTTGGCGCGCGATATCTGCGGATTTCGTCATTGTCGTACTTGTTCATCGGCCTGTCCCAGATGTACCTGTGTCTGATGAAGAACACCGGCTCCGCGGTGATGGGCATGACGGTCAGCACGGTTGGCGTGATCGTGCACGTCGTGTTGAACGCGGCGCTGATTTACGGTATCGGCAGTCTCGGCATTCCCGCGCTTGGCATTTTCGGCGCGGCTATATCCACGGTGATTTCGCGTGCGATTGAGCTGACATGGTCGGTCGTGGCGACCCGTCGTGGCCCCTACCTGCGACTTGGCCATGTGCTGCATCCCGATGGGCCGTTGCAGAAGGATGTCTGGAAATACAGCCTGCCGGTGCTTGGCAATGAATTGGTGTGGGGATGTGGTTTCACCATGTACACCGTGATCATGGGACATTTGGGTGCGGACGCAGTCGCCGCCAATTCCATCGCCAATATCGTCAAGGATCTGCTGGTGTGCCTGTCCCTTGGTCTGGGCAATGCCGGCGGCATTTTGGTCGGCAATCTGCTGGGACGTGGAGATTTCCGACAGGCGAAGGCGATGGGCGACAGGATGTGCGTGCTGGTGGCCGTGGTCGGTACCGCGACGGGACTGTTGATTGTCGCGGCGCGTCCGCTGGCTTTGCAATGGGCGAACCTTACGCCCGAAGCCACACGGTACCTGTCGGTCATGCTGTTCGTCTGCGCATATTACGCGGCATGCGGATGCATGACGAATCTGACGATCGCCGGTATTTTTCCAGCCGGCGGCGATGCGAAGTTCGGTCTCATGTGCGATGCCATCGTCATGTGGCTGATTGTGGTGCCGGTCGGGCTGTTGGCCGCGTTCGTGTTTAAACTGCCCGTGTTGGTGGTGTATGCGCTGCTCAACACCGACGAATGCATCAAAATGGTTCCCGCGTTGTTGCACTACCGCAAGTACCGTTGGCTGCGCAATGTCACCCGATGACTTTTTGCGATTCGGCGGCCGATTTCATGATTGGCTTGTGTGCGACCAGTCTGTGACAGCTTCGATGTTATTGCCGTCGGGGTCGAGCACGAAGGCCGCGTAATACCCGGAATGGTAGGCACGTGGTCCGGGTCTGCCGTTATCCATTCCGCCTGCCGTGATCGCGGCTTCATAAAAGTCGCGTACCGCTTGTTCGTTCGTTGCGCGGAAGGCGATATGCGTGGGAATCGGCTGTTGCGCCGGATCGTCCATCGGGGAGATGTAGAAATCCGAACGGGGCGTGCCGTCATCCACGCCGAAACCGATGGTCGGTTCGTGATGGGCTTTGGGAATGTATCCGAGCGGAGACAGAGCTTTCGTATAGAATGCGATGCTGCGTTCCGCGTTCGAAACATGAAGTGTAATGTGGTCGATCATGCTTTCAGCCTAGTCCGATTTCGTCCGGTTCCATCCGATTTGATTGAGAGCCTACGGCAAAGGCGGATGTTCCGTTCCATCGGGACTCGGCCGATGGAACGGAACACTCGGGGATTTACTTGGCCAACTGCGTGGTGGTGGGGGAGGCCAAGGACGGGCGTGTGCGACGGATACGCCCCAATGCCAGACCAAGGCAGATGAACGCCACTGCAAACAATGCCACCAAGCCGACCGACGATGCCCAAGAACCATAATCCACACCGGTTGCGGCCGCCGTGCCAAGCCCGAACACGTTGTCGATGGACACGCACAGCCACCATCCCGGCAGCAGCTTGCCGATCATGATCATCGGTTCGGGCATCATATCGATGGGGAATGCCATACCCGACGTGAACATGCACAGCAGACCGAATACGTTGGCGAACGCATTGACCGCCATTTCCGAGAAACCAACCGACCCCAGAAGGAAACCGCAGGCGATTGCCATCAACGTGTACGCCAGCAGCGACACGAACGTCAAAGCCACATTCGTGGATGTAATCCCGTCGAACGGCACTCCTGCGGCCACCATCAAGACCAATGTCGCCGCCGTGTAACCCACGCACACCACCAAGCCGAAGGTGGCGCAGGTGAGCATCTCCTGCATCTGCAACGACACCAGACGCGTCGGCGACGAATACAGGCGGCGACGAATCTCACTGTCATTGAAGGTGCCAATCACCAGGAACGTGCAGATCGGCATGACCAGCAGCAACGGATAGAGTCCCGTTTTGATGGTGCCGGCGAATGCGGATGCCGCCGGCTTGGTATTATCAGTATCTGCGGATGGCGATTGCACCACCGCTATTTTCGACGTCTTGGCATCTGCTTTCGCGGTATCCAACGCCGTCCGCATGGCCGTTTCCATCGACTGTTGCTTCCCGGCTTGACCCAAGTACGCGGTGCGTGTCAATGACAGGAATTCGTTGACTTCCAGCTGCGAAAGGGAGCCTGCTCTGGAAGTGTAGCTGACAACGGTTTCGACAGTCGGTTGGTCATTTGACGAACCATCCAGATATTTCTGATAATCCGAAGCGAAGCCGTGCGGCACAATTGCGATCAAATCAACATAGTTCGAAGCGACGGCCTGCTGCAACGCTTCGGAATCGTCGGCAAGGTCCACCATCTCGCCATCCAACGCAAGATAGGAACGCAGCGCGGATGAAATACCATCGGCATCGCCATCGCGGTCGACCACCGCCACACGTGCCGTATCGGGATGGAACACCTCATCGCCACCCGTCATCGAGCCACGCATGATCTGCCAGCTGATGGCGAACATCATGATGCCGATGAACCCCAAATAGATGACCAGGTACATCTTGCGTGATTTGAGAATTCTCAGCGCCGTCTTACAGGTATTCATAGCGTTGCCTCCTCAACAGAACGGTCGCCGCAGCAAGGCAGACCAGGCTCATCGCGGCAAGGATGCCGGCGGTGGTGAAGAACGGTTTGAAATTGTCGTAATAGAGGATGTCGTAGAACAGGTTCGTGATCTGCTGCGCCGGATTGAGCAGACTCAGCACCGGTGTGCGCTGGGCGATCAAGTCGCTCAACTGCATGGCGAACGAACCGTACAGTCCGGAGAACAATGACAACGTGCAGGCGATCGCCGTGCACAGCCCCTGCTTGGCGCCGGTTGGAATCTTCGGCAGCGCGCCAAGCAACGTGCCGAATGCGCTCGCCGCGAACGAAGCCATGAGACATGCTCCCACACCAGCCCATTCACGTCCGCCCAACGAAATATGACAGACGAACCGGATATACAGCATGGCCACGGTCAGACTCAGGAACGAACACAGCCAACTGGACAGGAATCCAGCCAGCAGTTGCTGCGATTTCGGAAGCGGTGAAACGGAACGGCGAACACCCAAAGCGGAAAGGTTCGCCTGCGTCATCGTCACTACGTTGATGGCGAAGCTCATGGCCATCAACGCGGCCAATCCCAGCAGTGCATAGTAATATCGTGCCGTACCGCTCGGTTTAAAATTCGTCAGCTGGATTTCCTTTGTATAGCCATTCGCCGAACCGATGCTGCCGGTCACCTTGCCATTCATCAGAGCTTCGGGGTTGTGCTTCGCAATGTCCACCACCACATCGGTGTTGCGGTTGTACAGGTCCACGATGTTGCCCAGCACCGTCAGCGAAATATCCAAGCCGCTGCTCGACGCCATCACATCGGACACGGACGATTGCGTCGACTGTGAGACGGAGAATCGCAATCTGCCGTCATCGATTCGCAGCATGCCTTGCGCGGTGCCGTCGGCCAGCAGCTGTTCCGCCTGCGCAATCGATTCCACCTTGGTCGTGTTGATGAGTCCCGTTCCATTCTTGCCATCGGCACTCACTTTCACGTGATTGTCCGATAATGCAGACGATTCGGATGAAATGCCTTCGATCAGCGTCTGCGCCCCATAGGACGTCTTCCACGCGTTGTCTTCGACCACGGTCACGTCAAGTGTGTGCAGCTCGAAACTTTCCGCGATGTTGCCGAACATGCCGTTGAACATGGTGGCCAGGATGATGGGGAAGGCGAACAGCCAGAACAGTTGCGTTTTCTCCCGCAAATGCAGTTTGAGATTGATCAGTAACGTCTGCCACATGATGTCACATGCCTTTCGATTTGCCACAAGCCTTGCAAGCCAAGTCAGTCGCGTAACGCGGTGCCGGTCAGTTCCAGGAACACATCATTGAGCGTCGGCTGGCGACTGGAGAGATGCCCGATATTCGTGCCCTCGTGCTCCAACAGCTGCAGTACGTCGATGAGATTGTGATCGCCCTGGCGGCAGTTCACCGTCAGCTCATGGCCGTCATAGTCGGCGTTGGTCACGAACGGCAATGCGCGCAATCGCGCAAGCGTCGTATCGGCCGAATCTGAGCGCCCTCCCAGATCATCGGTTTCGATGCTGATGCGTTCGCCGGTGCTGATCATCGCCTTAAGTTCCTCCGCGGTGCCAAGAGCCAGATGCCGGCCATGATCCATGATGAGGATGCGGTCGCAGATCTGCTCGACCTCCTCCATGTAATGGCTGGTGTAGATCACCGTCGCGCCTTCGCGGTTAAGTCGTTGGATACCTTCGAGAATCGCATTGCGGCTTTGTGGATCGACGGCCGCGGTCGGCTCGTCGAAAAAGATCAGATCCGGCTTGTGGGCGATGCCGCAGGCGATATTAAGACGACGCAGCAGACCGCCGGACAGTTTCGCCGGACGATAGGTACGGTAATCGCGCAATCCTACGAAATCCAACGCCTCGTCCACGAGCATGCGACGTTTTGCCTTGTCGGAAACATACAGCGAGCAGAAATAATCGATGTTCTCCTCAACGGTCAATTCGTTGAACACGGCCACGTTCTGCGGCACAATGCCGATACGCCGCTTCAACGCATAGCTGGTAGGGCTGATCGGCTCGCCGAACACGCGCACAGTGCCCTCATCGAACGTGAGCAACGCAAGTATGCAGTTGATCGCCGTGGTCTTGCCTGAGCCGTTAGGCCCCAGCAGGCCGAAGATTTCCCCCTGATGCACGTCGAGATCGAAATAGTCGAGCGCCAGCATGTCTCCGTAACGTTTCACCAGTTTCGAGACCTTGACCGCGCTGACCGCATCGGCAGCGTCATTCATGCGTCCACCCATGACGAGCTCCTTTCTCGTGCTCCATGCCTCTGATTCCATTGTCGTGCCGCCGGATGCCCCCGACATGGTGCGCGTAGTCACAATTGCCGGAATGATGTCACTTTCGAACATGACAAATGTCACCTTCGTTGATGCCGCCGGCTGTGCCATGCGCCATGTGCATTACTCTGGAAGCAAGCGAACCAATCAGACACGAATCGGCGGACGGGAGGCGGCATGAAACGGTTGCTGTTCCAAGCCGTGTTCCTGGCCACGGGCATGATCATGGGCGTATACGCATCCGGAGACGTCGGCCTCGACCTGATGTGCGGCGCGCTTGTGGCGGTGTGTTGTGCCGCGGTGGGGGAATACGCGTCGGGTTCGTGGCTTGCGATGGCGTTGATTGTCATGCTTGACTGCGGCGCATGCCTGGTGCCGGCGTGGTATCTGATGCTTCCCATCGCAGCATTCAACGCGGCATCATCGTCCGCTGGTGTCGATGGCAGCCGCTTCTTGCAAGCGTTGGTGCCGCGATGGCTGTGGCTTCTTCCCATGACGATAGTGATTTTCCGTTCGATTGGCTCGCACGTTCCATCCGACTTGTCCATCATCATATTGATGGTGCTCCAAACGGTTCTGGGATTCGCTGCCGGTCTGCTTTGCACGCGCTGCGCGAACCTCGCCCGCGAAGTGCGGCGATTGCAGGATTCCCGCCGCGACCAGATTCGCCGCCTGCGCTCGCAGATCGCCGAAAACGACGAGGATCGTGCGTTGGCCGTACGCACGGCGACGCTTGCCGAACGCACGCGCATCGCACGTGAGATCCATGACAATGTCGGCCACATGCTGACCCGAGCCATCATGCAGACCGAGGCGGCGCACGTGGTGGCCCAGGTTGCCGGACAGGAACAATCGGCCCAACGTTTCTGTGAAATTCATGACACGGTGAGCGAGGCTATGACTTTGGTGCGCAAAGCCGTGCATGATTTGAAAGACGAAGGTACGGATTTCGCTTCGCAGATTGAGACGGCCGCGCACAGCATGGACGGCGCCGGCCCCTTGCGGGTGAGGCTGGTCAACGGCATCGATTCAGCGCCGGCGGCCGTGTCCCGCTGCTTCGCCACTGCGATTCGCGAGGCGTTGAACAATACGGTCAAACACAGTCAGGCAAGGAACGTTTCAATCACCCTGCGCGATTTCCCCGCATTGTGGCAGCTGTGCGTGCAGGATGATGGAACCGTGAGAAGATCGTCTGCTGAAGCCGTCGCCATGCAGTTCATTCGACCGGACGATTCCACAGGCATCGGCATTTCGGACATTGAGGAACGGGCTCGTGCGTTGGGAGGCTCCGCGATTTGCGGGCCGTATCACGAGGGTTGGCGCGTGTTCGTATCCATCCCCAAGCCGGCGAGTGGCTCGGAAACGACGCAACCGGAGAAAGGAGCGCATTAATGCATGTCGCGATCGCAGACGATGATCCAATCGTCTGCTCGTCATTATCCACGATTCTCGAAGCCACCGGCACCGCCGATGTGGCATGGACCGCCAACACCGGCACGGATGCGGTGACCCAATATGAGATGGATGCCCCCGATGTGTTGCTGGTCGACGTGCAGATGCCGGGAATGGATGGATTGCAAGCGTCGGAGGCGATTCTTGACGCGCATCCGAACGCGCGAATCCTTATCCTCACCACATTCGCCGACGAGTCATACATCGCCAAAGCGTTGGAAATAGGCACGAAAGGCTACTTGATCAAACAGGACGTTTCGTCCGTCATACCCGCGGTGCAAGCCGTCATGGCCGGACAAGTGGTCATGGGCGCCGAAGTGTTGAGCAAGCTGCGGGTCAGTCCGCAATCCACGACATCAGACGAATCCTCATCAGTCGATCGCGTTGTGTCGCATGATGATGCGCAGGCAGTTCAAGGATCTCGGAACCCCGATTCCAGCGGACCATCCGAACGTTTCGCCGGCCTTACCGAACGCGAATTGGACGTGCTGGAACTTGTGGCCGAGGGATTGGACAATCGTGAGATCGCGTCACGGCTGTTTCTCAGCGAAGGCACGGTCCGCAACCGCATCAGCGACATACTTGCCAAAACCAACATCTCCAATCGCACCAAACTCGCCGTCGAATGGCTGGCCTGGCATTGACCGGCTGAATCCGGTTGATTGAATCCGGCTGGTTGAGACTGACCATCTGGTCGTTCGGCGTCCTCAGTGCTTGCGCAGACGATACGCCTTCCAAACGTCACTCAGTTTCTGGCCATTCGACGTGCGTTTCCACACGGTAAGACCCGCTGATGAGCCGCCAACGGCACGCGCCGCGGCAGTAGGCGTGGCATACTCCCTGCCGTCATCCATGCGCAGCTTGCCTTCGGAAGTGACGGTCGCTACCCAACGTTCGCCCTTGCGGGGACGCTCCCATACCAAGGTCTCTCCGGCGATAAGCAGCCCGGCTTCCAGCACTTGGGCAATGCTGACGCGTTTGGACGTGGGAGAGGAGGCCGTAGCTTTCACATTGAGCGTCTCCTCGTTCAACGTCGACAAATCCGTATCGTCGGCATCGTAACGAATATTCCAATGGTCGGCGATGAGCCGAACCATCTCATCCTGCCGGTATTGCAGCGTCTGTGGTGTGCATTCGGCGATATTGGCGAGTTCGGCTGTCAGTGGAAAACGTCTGGAGCTTGCCGACAACAGCATGCGGTCGCGCCGCTGCGCATACGTGGCGAGTGGCGCGACTTGGGTTTCGTTGGCCTGACTAAGCACCAAATTGCCGATGCGGTTTGCCCAATGGTCACGCACCGACTCCGGCCAAGCGGCGAAATCGGATTTCGCGCTGACCTGTTCGGGCATGATCGGCAACGCTTTGAGACTGCGCGGTCGGGTGATGCGGTAGCCGGCCTTCTGCTCGTTGGCGCGGATGAGCAGAAGTTTCTTCATGGCGGGACTGGTCTGCAACTCGCCACGTAGATGCGCGAGTGCGGAACGTCGGTCCTCGTCGGTGATGAGGAATCCACGGATCTGTTGGAGGGTATGGCCTTTGTTGAGGTCTCGGATGGCGCTTGCGGCGCGTGTGCGTCGGGCGAGTGGGCTTTGCCGGTTGAGGCTGTCGACGCCGGTGACGCGTTCGAGTGCGGCGAGAACGTCGTGGAGTCTGTCGATGTCGTGTAATTGGAGGCGTTCGTCGTGCGCGTTCGTGGTTTCGTTCCCGATATTTCCGGGTGTGGAGAACACTTGTGCGTTGGCGCTGCCGAGGTTGCGGATGGAGTTGACGAGCGCCCACATGGCCACGGGTTTCCAGTCGGTGGTCTGGTAGTCGGCGAGTGAGACGAGCATGGCCACGATGTCGTCTGGCAGGTTGGCGTCGGTCGGACGGTTGAGGATGAGCCACGCGTTGGCATAAGGGGCGAGCAGATCGTCGATGAAGGAGATGACGTTCTGTTTCTTCACGTATGGTTTGAGCACGTCTTTGCGGAATTCCTCAAGCAGCTGTGTGCAGACGGCCTTGTGCGAGACGATCAGGTGCAGGTCGGAGAAGAACTCTTCGAGCGTGTGCGAGTCATCGCCGAGCGGGTCCATGATGTCGTCCCATCGTGTGGCGTAGGCGTTACGCGCGGCGGGGGATATTTCCGCGATGGTTTTCGCTTTGAACACGTCGGATGCGGTCAGTGGCACGCCGCGCATGTTCATCACGTCGAAGATGCGGTGCGCGCCGGCGAGGTCGTCGGTGGTGACGATGACGAGGGTGACGCCGTTGACCAGGTATGAGGCGAATCGGCGGCGGTCTTTGGCGTCCATGGCGGCGAGCAGGTCGAATGTGCGGCGGGTGTTGACGGCGATGTTGCGTTGCGCGTGCGAGGCGATGTCGTTGTCCCTCAGATCGAACAGGCCTTCCAAATCGCCTTCCTGCACGTACATGCGGAAGAAGTCGGTGTCGCGTTCTCGCAGGGTGAGTCGTGGCTCGGCTTTGATGCCGCGGAGTTTGTCGCCTGGTTCCAAAATGAGGTCGTTGAGGCTGTCGATGAGGTCGGGGTCGTCTTCCAGTTCGCGCAGCACGGAGACGATGATTGACAGGGAGATGAGGCGCTGTTGGCCGTCGATGACCTGGTATTGGGTGGGGCCGTCCTTGACGAGGATGAGCGAGCCGAGGAAGTAAGGCGTGTCCGGGTCGGCGCAGGCGTCCTGAAGGTCGTTGACGAGCTGTTCGATGTTCTCCGCCTGCCACGTGTACGCGCGTTGGAACGAAGGGATGGTGAGTTGGTAATCGGAAGTGAACACTTTGCCCAGGGGTTTTTCCGTCGCGCTGATCGCCATATCGACCGCCATCCCTCATTGATAACGTTTGCACCGCAGGTGCGGCATACTGTTTTCTAGTTTATGGGAGGGGGTGCACCGGCGTTTCATGGACGTAACGGAGTCTCCACTGCCGTAGAATCCTTCGCCTCATAATTGGTCCGGCAGATCCGCACGTTCAACCAAACGCGCCATCTGTACCCGGCCCATGCATAATCTGTCTCCCGCGGATGAGATGTGCGCCTCGTCCAACGCTCCTGCCGCCTGTTTGCGAATCTCCTCGGTTTTGTCCGCGATTCGGCTGGCCTGCCCGGCCAGTTGGCTGGCGTCCAGACTTCCCGCTTCGGCCGCGAGCTTCTTCGACTCGGCTTGCAGCGCGCTCGCATTCAACGCCAGCAGGGAAAGCGAATGGGCAAGCGTGTCATGCGCTTCGGCAGCGATCGCGTCGGCCAGCTGCTGACTGTCGATCGTGGTCTTGAGCTGCGCCACCTGCGCGTCCGCCGCGTCCGCCTTGGCCGTGGCCAGCGATGCCAAGGCGCGAGAACGGATATGCAACCCCGCCAAAGTCGCGATGGCCAGCTCCAACAATGCAGCCACTATCGCGGTGATGACGATGGTGCGGTCATCGGCAAGCATGATTAGGTCGGTGCCATATTGGCTGCCGGTATCCGGTTTGGCGAACACCATATGCCAGATGGATGCCTCCGGCGGCCGCAACGCGTCGCGTACCTGCGCGGCAAGCGTGACGAAACCGCCCGCCACGATCGCGCGAACCGTGGTCTTCATGTCATTACGGCGGGCCAATAGCGCGGTCAACGCCATCAAAGCGAGAATGGGATCGTATGGGAAAACCAGCACGACCACACACGCGGCGACGAATGTGGCACGCGGATAACGGGAACGGGCGAGCAGCAGAAACCCGATGGCGAACGCCACCAGCATGCAGAACACCATCCATACGTATACGGCGGAATCCTGGCCGAACCGTTGCGCGGCGAACGCGGTCTGCGCCAAGCACATGAAGCCCGCGCAGACCACCATCACCATGCTTTGCCAGCCTCTGGTACGTACCGGCACTTCGATGGGGGTCGGGGAATTCGTCGTCTCGCTCATACCTACCATTATTGGGCCCGTCCCCGAAAGACGCCATTGTTCTTCCGTGCGTTTCGCACGCCCCAAAGTGCAGACGGGAATGACCTTTCGTCCAATACCGGTCCAGCGCGGAATTCCGTACCCTCGAAAGTGTCTCAACCGATTCGAGAAGAAGGAACGATCATGAGTGGTTACATCGCCCCGCAGCAGCCCATCCAACCCCAACCCCCGCTGCAGCCGGTCTATCAGGAAGAGAAGGGACTGACTGTGTGCGGCATTGTCGGCGTGGTGTTCGGCGCGCTTGGCTTCGTGTTGAGCTTCATTCCGATTATCAACAACATTGCTGCGATTTTCGGTTTCATTGGCGTGATTCTTGCGATTGTGGCATTGGTCGGCACGTTCCGCGGTAAAAAACGCGGCAAGGCATTGGCGATTGTCGCTGCGGTGCTGTCGGTGTTGGCCATCGTCATTACTCTGGCCATGCAGTCCGCAGCAAGCAAGGCCATAGACGAGGCCACCGGCGTGTCAAGCTCACAATCATCCGCAAAAGGCTCCGCAAAAAATCAGCCGAAGGGCGATCAGGATATGGAAGGCGATTTGAAGACCATGCATGTGAAAATCGTCTCCGCGGTACGTAGTAACAACGACTATAACAATCAGCCCACGGTGTTGGTCACATTCGAATGGACCAACAACACGGATAAAAACAATTCGTTTGCAGTCCTCGCCAGCCCGCAAGTGTTCCAAAATGGGCAAGCTCTCGACACCGCCATTTACAGCGAGAACCCTGCCGGATACGATTCCAATTCTGATTTCGCCGAAGTCCAGCCCGGAGCCACCGGAACCGTGACGATTGGATATACCTTGAAAGACGATTCCGAAGTGACGGTCGACGTCACTGATTTGTTCGACCTGAACGATAGCGCGAAAGTGGTGCACAAGTTCACGGTCTGATTGCGCATTGGATATACGGTGCCGGTAGTTTCAGCTCGGCACCGTAAGACGTGGGCTCTCATGAAATAGTCAGAAAAGTACCGTACTGTGATGCGTAATCGAGTTAAGGAGCGATTATGACATTCGGTCAGCAGCCCCAAGGCAACAACGCCAATGGATTCAACGGCCAGCCGTATGGGCAGAACCAATACAATCCGAACCAGAATTCGTACGGGCAGTACAGCCAGAATCCGTACGGTCAGAACCAATACCAGTACGCGCCGCAGAACATGTATGCGCAGGGCGCTCCGGCGGCCACCATTCCGGCTCAGGCGACATACTCCTATGAGCGTGCCGAACATGCTTCCGTCACCCGTGCCTACGGTGAGATGACCATCGGCCTGCTCGTCACCGCGGCTGTGGCCATCCTCACCCAAGCCACCGGTGCCTACATCGCGCTCATCCAGTCGCTTGGCGTCATTGGCGCTTGGGCGCCGTTCGTCGTCGAAATCGTGATCGCCATCTATCTTGGCGCCCGCATTGAAAAGATCAAGCCGAGCACCGCACGCGTCATGTTCTACGTGTATGCCGCGATCATGGGCTTCTCGCTAAGCACCATTTTCATGGCGTATGATCTTGGCACCATCGGCATCTCCCTGGCGTTGTGCGCCGGCTTCTTCTTCGCGCTCACCATGCTGGGCATGACCACCAAGGTCAACATGCTCAAAGCCGGTCCGATTCTGCTGGTCGGCCTCATCGTGCTGATCGTCGCCGAAGTGCTGCTTATGATCTTCGCTCCCGGACAGACCATGCTGATGGTTATCTCCGCCATCGGCCTCGTGCTGTTCGCCGGCATGACCGTCTACGACGCCCAAGCTACTCGCGCGCTGTTCGCCCAGTACGCAGGCCAGGGTGAGGACATGGTCAAGAAGGTCTCCATCATCTGCGCGCTGAACCTGTATCTGGACTTCATCAACATGTTCCTGTATATTCTCCAGCTCTTCGGCGATCGCGACTGAAAAATCCCGCGACGTCCTCTGCGCTGAACCCTCAAACAAAAGCCTGACCAGAATATGGTCAGGCTTTTCTGTCGGCGAAAAACGTGCCATAGGGTAGTGGCTCATGCAGAGGAAAGAGATTGGCGGCATGGCCTGCCTTGTTCTGACGGCCATGATCTGGGGCTTCGCATTCGTATCCCAAGTGCAGGGCATGGCCTCCATGAGCCCCCTGTTCTTCGGGGCCACGCGATTCACATTGGGCGCGCTGTCATTAATACCGTTGCTGTGGTTCCGCCGTCGAGGCATCGCCGAACAGGAACGCCGACGCCGTGAATCGAATGAGTGTCCAACCGTCACGCTTGGCAACGGCATAACCGTGGCCATGCCGAAATGCCTGGGCAATCCCGTGGTCGTCAGCGTCATCTGCGGCATCGTATTGTTCACCGCCAGCACCGTCCAACAATACGGCATCCTCTATTCCGGTTCCGCAGGCCGTTCCGGCTTCATCACGGCGCTCTACATCGTCATGACGCCGCTGCTCGCCTTCCTTATTCTGCGCCGCCGCGTGACCATGAACGTCATCGTCAGCGTTGCCATCGCCGTGGTCGGCTTCTATCTGCTGTGCATCACCGACGGATTCGGCTCGATCACCCTTGCCGACGTGGTGCTGTTGTCCACTGCGGTTCTATTCGCAGGCCATATTCTCGTCATCGACACGTTCGGACAGAAGATGGATCCGATTCTGCTGTCCTTCGGACAAATTTCCACCACCGCGCTGCTGAGCTGGATCGGCTCCCTATGCGAAGGCTCCATCGACTGGGCCGGCGCCATGCAAAGCTGGTTTCCCATCGTGTACGCCGGCATCGGCTCGGCCGGCGTGGCATATACGTTGCAGGTGGTCGGACAGCAGCTGGTGCCGCCGTCGCGCGCGGCCGTGATCATGTCGCTCGAATCGTTCTTCTCCGCGGTGGGCGGCGCGTTGCTGCTCGGCGAAGTCATGACCACACGAGCCTACATCGGCTGCGCGCTGATTTTCATCGGCACCGTGCTCGCACAGGTTCCGGTGAAAATACCACGATTGCTGCGTAAGCGCGAATAACGTTCGATATCGTCGAAAAATGGCGATTGACAGGCAATGATTTGTCCGTCAATCGCCATTTTCCGAAAACATCAGTCCGCCTGCGGCGCCTCACCCACACGCGGGGCGCTGTTGATGTCGCGATGGATGTTCTGCATCTGCGTCTCGATGTTCTGCAGGCTGCGCGCGCAATCCAACAGCGTCTGCGAATGCTCGGCAAGCTTCGCGTCCGGCAGATCCGTCTTATACCGCAGCGCATGCTCCAGGCTTGCCCAATAATCCATGGCGATGGTGCGTAGCTGAACCTCTACCGGCGTGTAGTGCGGTCCGGATGACAGGAACACCGGCACCGCGTAGATGACATGCAGCGAACGGTAACCGTTCTGCTTCGGGTTCTTGATGTAATCCTTGACACGCAGCACTTGGATGTCGCTTTGCGCGGACAGATAATTCGCCACGGAATACACGTCGTCGCGGTAGTTGCAGATCACGCGTACGCCCGCCACGTCGAACAGGTTGTCCTTGATGGCGTCGACGGTCAACGGCAGGTTGCGGCGCTGCAGCTTGCCGAGGATCGAGTTAAGCGATTTGAGACGGCGTTCCATATGGTGAATTGGATTATGGGAGAAGCGCACCTGGAATTCCGAGTCAAGAATCTCCAATTTGGTGCTGATCTCGTACATCGCACCCTCATACACCTGCATCTGGTCGATGAACTCGGTGATCTGTTCGGGGGAAAGGGATCCCTCGCCGACGTCGACGTTCTTCAGACGCATCTGCAATTCGGTGGTGTTAATTCGATTTTGCCTGTCAAGTATCACGGAAGAACAGTGTACCGCCTCGCTTTCCGCAAAACTGAACGTATGCTGTGTATCGAAGAGGGTCAATGCCCTGCGATTGCGCCGAGAACGGAGCGTTCCCGCGTTCCGAAACGCCTGTGCCGCCCTGCCGATAGCATGGTGCGTTATGAACGAAGACATGATGACCGAGGCGGAGCGCGCCTCGAAACTGGCCGAACCGGCGGCGAACGATACCCCCACGCGCGGCAAGGGCGTGTTCTACGTGCATACGCTCGGATGCCAGATGAATGTGCATGATTCCGAACGCATCGCCGGCGTGCTTGAGGCCGACGGCTACGTGCCCGCCACCGAGGAACAGTATCTCAACCATGACATCGACCTGATCGTCATGAACACCTGCGCGGTGCGCGAAAACGCCGCCGAACGCATGTACGGCACCATCGGACTGTGGGCCGAATTGAAGAGGGAACGCCCGAACCTGCAGATCGCGGTCGGCGGCTGCATGGCGCAGCTCGACCGTGAGAAGATCGCGAAAAAAGCCCCGTGGGTCGACGCCGTGTTCGGTACCAAGAACATCGGATCCCTGCCTCAGCTGCTCGACCAGGCCCGCATCGAAGGCCACGCGCAGGTGAAGGTGCAGGAGGAACTCAACTACTTCCCAAGCCAACTGCCAACTGACCGTGCGTCGAAGGTGTCGAGCTGGGTGGCCATCTCCGTAGGCTGCAACAACACCTGCACCTTCTGCATCGTGCCGACCACGCGCGGCAAGGAACATGACCGCCGTCCCGGAGACATCCTCGCCGAAATCCGCCAATGCGTGGACGAAGGCGCCAAGGAAGTCACGTTGCTGGGCCAGAATGTGAACTCCTTCGGCTACGGCATCGGCGACCGGTTTGCCTTCTCCAAGCTGCTGCGCGCGTGCGGCGAGATTGACGGTTTGGAACGCGTACGATTCACCTCGCCGCATCCTGCGGCCTTCACCGACGACGTGATCGCAGCAATGGCCGAGACGCCGAACGTCATGCACCAGCTGCATTTCCCGTTGCAGTCGGGTTCCGACAGGATTCTTCGTGCGATGCGCCGCTCCTACCGTTCCGCCAAGTTCCTCGACATTCTGCGCAAGATTCGCGAGGCCATGCCGGACGCGCAGATCTCCACCGACATCATCGTCGGCTTCCCCGGCGAAACGGAGGAGGACTTCCAGGAAACCCTGCGCGTGGTGGAGGAGGCGCGATTCGCTTCCGCGTTCACGTTCATCTACTCGCCGCGTCCCGGCACGCCGGCGGCTGAGATGGAGCAGGTTCCGCATGACGTGGTGCAGGACAGGTTCGAACGTCTTGTGGCGCTGCAGGAACGTATCACCGAAGAGAATCTCAAGACTTTCGAAGGCCGTGACGTCGAGGTGATGGTCACCGGCGCATCCGGCAAGAAGGATGCCGCCACCCATCGTGTTACCGGACGTGAGAAAACCGGCGTGCTCGTGCATGTCGGCGTGCCGGAAGGCGAGCCGATGCCGCAGGTGGGTGATTTCGTGACCGCCACCGTCACCCATGCGGGACGCCACAATCTCATCGCCGATCCGAATCCGGAAGCGGGGCAAACCTATGCCGTCCGCCACTGAAAGCAAGCCCGAAACCCGTAAGGTCGTGTCCATCGTCGGTCCCACTGCGTCCGGCAAGACGGGACTTGGCATCGCCATTGCCAAGGCGTTGGAGGCCAAGGGCGAGCAGGCGGAAATCGTCAACGCCGATGCCTACCAGATGTACAAGGGCATGGATATCGGCACCGCCAAGGCGAGTCCTGAGGAACAGGCCGAGGTCAGGCACCACCTGATTGACATCATCGAACCGGACGACGCCATGTCCGTGGCACGTTTCCAGGAGATTGCCCGCGCCAAAATCGCCGAACTGCAGGCCAGGGGAGTGCGCCCTATCCTCGTGGGCGGTTCCGGTCTGTATGCCCGTGCCGCCATCGACGACATTTCCTTTCCTGGCACTGACCCAGAGGTGCGCAAACGCCTCGAGGAACGTGAAAAGGTCGAAGGCGCCGGTGCGCTGTTCGACGAGCTCAAGACAAAGGATCCTGAAGCCGCGGCCCGCATGGATCCGCACAATCCTCGACGCACCATCCGCGCGCTTGAGGTCATCGAAGTGACGGGCCGGCCGTATTCGGCGAGCCTGCCGCATTACCGGTATGTGATTCCCACCGTGCAGATCGGCCTTGATTTGCCGCGTGAGGAACTTGACCGCCGCATCGACATCCGTACCAAGCAGATGCTGGAGAACGGTTTCGTCGAGGAAGTGGAGCGTATCCGTCCCCGGCTTGGCATCACCGCAGGCAAGGCTCTTGGATACCAGCAGGTTGTCGACTATTTGGATGGCCTGTGCGATTTAAATGACACGTTCATGAGCATCGCGCAGAAGACGAAGCGTCTGGCACGCAAACAGATGGGATGGTTTGGCCGCGATCCGCGTATCCACTGGCTGCAGGCTCTCAACCCCGCGCTGCTGGGCAATGCCATGGCCATCATCGAGCATGCCGACGCCGGCGATTACGACGCGATCGACGCGCAGGCGGATGCGTACACGCAGCATCATCTTGGCGATATCGTCTAGCCGAAGCGCCTGACGGCGTGAACGGCAAAAACTTTCGATAAGTATCGGATGTCGTCGTGCCATGGCGGTGCCCATGGGTAAAATCGAGTCCTGTTATGGCACGAACAGCATCTTCCAACCCGAAATCAGGCGGCAAGGGTTCCGCAGGCAAATCGCGTTCCGGCGATACCAAAGTCATGGACGAGGTCGATTCCTCGCCGATCGCCGGCATACTGCGTAAATATCGCCGCGACATCGCATGTTTCATCATGGCCATTCTCGCGGTGCTGTTCTGCGCATCCGAATGGTTCCGTGTCCAGGGCGCTTTCGGACAGGTCCTACATGCCATGGCCTCCGGACTGTTCGGATTGACCAGCGTGATTCTGCCGGTATTCCTGGCGCTTGTGGTGTTCAGTCTGATGCGCAAGACGCAAAACAAGGATGAGAACCTCCATATGGCCCTCGGATGGTTCATGATCCTCTGGTCTGTCTGCTCTATTCTTGACGCGGCGATTGCCTCCGACTCCCAGAAGTTCGATATGTCTTTGCTGCAGCGGGCAGGCGGCCTGCTTGGCTATGTGCTTGGCTGTCCGTTGGCGTGGGGGCTTTCCAAAGGCTTTTCCATTGCGATTTTCGTAGTCGTCATCCTGTTTTCGTTGCTGTTGATTACCCATACCCGGGTCACGCAGATACCGGACAAGGCGAAGGCTCTGGCGGCCAAGTTTGTTGGAACGCCTAAAAACCGTGATGACATTGACGATGAGGCCGAACAGTTTCCGAACGAAGTCCGCGTTGGGGGCACGACACTCGCCTTCGCCGAAGGCGTTCCCGCCCACGACGGCACCGATGCGGATGGAGAAAACGACGATAGGCCGGGCTTCCTTACGCGTATGAAGCAACGCTTCGCATCCCATAAGAGCAAGAACGTCGATGATGGCGACCTTGACCATTACGCCGGCGACGAAGCGTTTCTTAATGCCGCCGAACGGCACGGACAGACCGCGGAAACCATCGTCGACGAGCCGTACCAACAGGTCGATTCGCCACGCAGCATTTCTTCGGACGATTATCGTGCCGATGATTATGATTCAGATGATTATTCCGCCGCTGCGCCGTCCGGCACCACGGCCATGCCACAGAACGGTCGCGGACGCTCCTTCTCGTCCGCGCCGATCGGCACCGCGAGCGGCACCATGCCCAGCGTCGCCGAGCCGGTGCCGTCCAGCGAAATCAAGCCGGTTGGCGTCGCTCCAAACGACCCATGGGCCGTCATCGACGAGGACGGCACCTCCAACGGCAAGGAAGTCATGGTGGATGCCGC
>OLOU01000716.1_pt1 | contig 27401 bp, 27 predicted proteins | sample 1672101 | NCBI WGS metagenome assembly OLOU01 (sample SAMEA3136645, study PRJEB25190) | human gut metagenome | biome: human gut; feature: human-associated habitat; material: faeces | place: Austria | collected 2013
GGCGGAAACGGACTGTCCGCTTACGGTCTCTGCCACCTCGGCGATTATGAAGCCACTGTTTTCTCGGAATACAGCCACAACAGAATGTTCGGCGAAATGCTTGTTAAAGGCCAAAAGTACGATCAGCTTGCGGAAGGATACTACACCGCCGATGCGATGATGGTGCTTGCCGACCGATACGGCGTTGAGATACCGATCTGCCGCGCCGTATACAATATACTTTACAAAAACGCCGACATCCGCGAAGAGCTTTCACGTCTCTTCACCCGTTCGCTCAAATCGGAAATCGAATAATCTGCTTTTCGGCTCAATCGAAAAAGCTCCGGATATCCGGAGCTTTTTGCTTTCGGTGAGTGCAGAGAGCGTCGGCACGGCGGAAAGTGAGATGATCTCACGTGTAATAGACAGCAATGCCGTGACGAGCATACACGGAAGAAAGAATGCGGTTACCACTTTGCTTACAAATGCGATCAATAGGAGAAGCAGCAGTCAGACGGCTCTTATTACATAGACAGAAAAGAAGCCGCTAAACTGTTTCGGAACGCAAGGGTCACAATGCCCAAGATTTCCTCCGCAGTTAACGGCTTCGTATCAAGTATAGCAGATCCCGGCTCGCCTGTCAAGCCCCAAATTAGGACAACTCTAAATTTAATAATCGGGCGAAAACTACAGTGCGTGGGCACGGAAAGCATCTATGTGCGCATCGATGAGGTGCACGATGGGTCGAAGTACGATCCTATCCCCTACGGCGGGAACATGGCGCGCGAGAACGGCAAATATTACGCGCAGGACGGTGTGACCTACCGCTGCACGCGCGGCACACGCCTGCGCTATGCACTGTACGAAGTCTTCGGCGTGAGCGAGAAAGTTTGGTGAGAATTTTGACAGTCTCAAAGGCATAAAAACGGACAAAAACGGATAAAAACAGCACATAGGAAAAACCGCCGCAACGCCTGTAAATATAGGCATTGCAGCGGTTTTTCACTGTTTTTTTCTTGGTGCGGATGTTCATAAGGGATTTAATAAACAACCGGAACGTACAATCATATTTCAAAAAACGCACATTTTTCACTAATCCTCTTTTGTAGTACAATGGAAATGACTATAGGGAGCTTGTTTGCAGGTATAGGCGGAATAGATATTGCTTTTAGGCAAGCTGGTTTTGATATTAAATGGGCAATAGAAAAGGATGCTGCCTGCTGCAGAACATATAGAAACAATTTTGATGGCACGGATTTGCTTGAATGTGACATACATAATGTTGATCTAAAATCACTGCCGAAAGTTGATATAATAACTGCCGGATTTCCGTGTCAATCATTTTCCGTTGCAGGAAAGCAGCGAGGTTTTTCTGATCCTCGGGGCAGTGCTTTCTTTGAAATACAAAGGTTTATTATGTGGAGTAAACCCCGATTTGTTTTTCTTGAGAATGTACCTAATCTTATGGAGCATGATGGCGGAAAGACATTCAATGCTATTCACAACGCATTATCTGAAATTGGTTATGTTATTCGCTACAAAGTGTTGAGGGCTTCGGAATACGGAGGCGTACCGCAAATAAGGGATCGAATATATATGGTTGCATTTAGAGAGCAAGAGGAATGTGACTGCTTTAAATTTCCCAATCCGATTGATTTGAAAATCACAATTGAGGATATCTTAAAGCGTAATATAAAAAAGCACAATGCTTATTATTACGGTAGATAGCGGCAAGATGAAAATGCTCCCGGCTTATGAATTGTCTTTTCTAAATGAAGAAGCACAAAGAGATGTCATTGACCGCATTGATGAAACGGAAAGCTTTCCATCCCACGCACAGGCTCGCCGTATGCGCACCGCTTTTGAAGAAGGCAAGCTTGACTATGATACCGTAACCGAAATTATGAACGAGATAAAACCGAATCAAGTAGAAAAGCTCAAAATTCCAATAGACGATATACGCAAGTATGTGCCGAAATCCATGACACCCGCTGAAATGCAGGCATATCTCCTCAAGCTCGTAAAACAGGACTACGAACGTCAGCATAACCGCGACGCAAGATAAGGAGTGTGCCTATGGATAAGTTTATTGTTGGATTCGGCAGCACCCCTCGAGAGTATGTCATTAACGGAGTGAGATATGTAGTTGAGTCGAGATTTCAAAAGCCTGATTACAAAAAGCCAAGAGAAAACACCTTGTTGAATAACCGTATCGGGAATTATCTCACAAGCGATTTCGCAGATTTGCCGTCTGTCAATGCAGATAATATAATAGACACTGAATATGATTGTACGGCTGCCGGAAAGGAGGAAAACAATGCAGCCGAAAACTAAAAAAGACAAAATCGGGATAACGGCGCTTTACTGCCGTTTGTCCCGTGACGACGGAATGGACGGTGAAAGCAATTCCATCGTAAACCAAAAGAATCTGCTCTTGCAAAAAGCAAAAGAAAAAGGGCTAACCGATACAAAGTTTTATGTTGATATGTATAATCGCATCTTAATACAATGCCCACCGCACGGGAGCGTAGAAAAGTGGCTAAAACAAAGGCTTTCAGCAGATTTGAACCGTCTGCCGAAAGCCTTCTTTTTTGTCTCTTGATTCTGCGGAGCGTTTCCGAAAACCGTTTGAACCCGCTCCGTAGTCAAAATAAAAATGTATAGGGAAAATAAAAAGGTTACTCTTGCGCCTTTTCAAATGCCCAGCGGAATAGTTCCTTGTTGCGTTTCCATCGGAATGTCATCGAGGACGTGCGAACTTGTGATTCTGCTTCCTGCGTACATCAGATATTTCACACCGCTCGCCACAGCCATCTCCTCCGCAGCAGTAGCCTTAGCCTTTACGACCGCATCATCGATCTTGTTGTCGCCTTTGACCTCTATCAGCTGATAGGAGCCGTCCGCCATCTTCGCAAGGAAGTCAGGATAGTACTGACGTATTCTGCCTGATTCGGGATCGTAATAGTGTACGGAAAGGTCTCCCTGATTCGAGGTGAACATTCCCGTGAAGTACACTTCTTTGACCTTACCGCTGGTGATGTACTGCATAAAGCATTCCTTTTCCGGAATAGAATCGAAACAGTAGGTATCAGCATGAAAACTCTTCTTAATTTGTTCCGGAGTAAAACCAGGATAGTGATTTGTAAGAACCAAGTCATCCTTTGCAGAGAATTCGTAGTATCCTGCATCCTTCGGCTCACGTAACAGAACCAATTCCTTATCCTCAGTTTTTAATTCTGAAGTAATGTCAAAAAGGGAATGAAACACCGTCGGGATAATATAGTCATCCAGAACAGCATTATAGCGATTGACTGCCTCAAGAACCGCATTGATCCCGTCAACGGATTCTCGGAGAATTCTGGCGGCGAGAATGCAGGAAATATTCAGATAGCGGGCCACTTCTCCGGCAAGAGAAAACTCGCTGTAACGCATATTTTCCTTGAGATGGTCGATATTCTTCTCTTTGACGGTGGTGTCACGAGCAAGACTGTCTCGTTCGTACATGATGCTGGCATACTTGGAGAGGTCTGCGCCCGCCAGTTTGAAATCTACCGGCTCGGAGTATTCCTTTTCGTGGAGCGTATACTCGTGCCATACCCGCTTGAGCGTAATCGTCCTCGGAGGCGGAAGCACCCGTACCTGGTATTTGTGCCGGTCATCGTTGGATGGATTCTTGATGTCTTTAATCTCCATATTAAAGTTCTTGTGGAGCTCATCATCCAGAGTATCATAGTTCTCTTTGGAGAGAAATACAGTGGCACTCAGGTGTTCGTCTGTGATTGCACGGAGGCAGCGCATTGTGGCCTGGAGAACGAATATTTTTGACTTCGGACTGCGGAAAAGTGCCACGCCGAAGAGAGAACGGCAGTTCCAGCCTTCCTTGCCTTTCTCGACCAGGATAATAAACTGCTTTTCGTTTCCTTCCGAGCCGGAAACATCGAGATTGTTAAAATCTCTGATGTCATCGTTTTTCGTGTACTTCGCGTCGCCGACATTCAGCAGAATCTTTGAGGCAGGAATGCCGAGGCTTGCCAGAATCTTCTCCAGAACCGGCTTGACTTCCGTTGCCGCCTCTTCTACGCCGGAAGCATAGATAGCGAGTTTCGGATTCAGTCCTTCGTAGGTCTTCCCACCGTACCGTTCCCAGAAGGTTCTCACTACTGCGGTCAGGAACTCCTCGTTCTTGACATTTTCAAAGCCAATGGGATCAGCGTCTTTCAGGAAGCCGTTCCAGATGGATTCACGCAGACCGTATGCGTAGACGACCTCCGGCAGGAGCTGGTTCTTGACATACGGTGTACCGGTATAGTTATAGCAGGCCACAATGGAGGTGTTTTCCGCAAGCAGATTGATGGTGTCGCGCAGGCTGGTTTTATTGGCACCGCTCGACCTGATCTGCTTTTCGAGATCTGCACCGAAAAGGTGGTGCGCCTCATCGACATAAACGCCGAGCTGCGGCAGACGGCAGAGCTTCTTGAAACGCTGGTTGTCCATCAGCGTGGTGTCATCCCACGCATCATCGTCATCGTTGTCTGCACCGTATACGGCAGAAAGCAGCGAACCGGTGCCGGCAAAGAGCGTCTCTGTAGGCGTGGATTCCTTACGCTTTTTCTTTACGATGATCTTCTGCGTATTGGAAATGATAATATTGAAATCCGAGTCATCGATAGTGTGCAGAATTGTTCCGGCCTCGTCAAGAAAGTGAAATTTGATGTTGGAATCGAGCACACGGGCATACTCCGGCGGCACGACCTTCGTTTTGTCAAAGGTCATGATCTCACGGAGCGACTGGAGGACGGTCTTATCCGGTGCGAACACGAGCGCATTGTGGCAGAAACGTTTATCTCTCGGATACTTCTTCGCAAGCAGGAACTCATAGAAGATGCAGGTGGCCATGAGGATGGTTTTCCCAAGTCCCATCGTGAGAGCATAGATATAGTTCGGATAGGCCTCACGGTATTTTTTCATCTGTTTGAAGAGCGTGTCGGTCTGCTTTTCGGTCGGGGCGTCAAAGAGTCGGATCTGACCGCCCTTACCAATGGAATAATAGGACGCATCGGAGAAGCGATCCCGTCTGTGACGCCAGTCGTCAAACATCTCATAGACCTGCTTGTTATTCATGAATTCCTTCACGAAAACATACATCTCCAGGGCTTCAAACTGCGGTTTGCGCAGGAAGGCATGGGGATTCTCCTCGCTGTCGTTGTAAGCGAGGAACTTCCTCGTGAGGTCATTATATCTGGAACGAATCTTTCCGCGGTTCGTGGTGTAGTAGTACCACAGCTGTTGATTGAAGGAAAAATTCGGATCGAATTCTACAGCCATTTAACGCACCTCCACTTCCAGCGACTCGGAGAGCAGGTCAGTGATCTTCACCTTGATGGTTCCGCAGCCTTCCGGGATGTCGTAGATTCCCTTGACCATCTCGTTCTTGCCGGGAACATCGGTCACGGTCGGCTGCATGACTACGCCGTCGTAGTTCCAGTCGATCATGATGGAGTCTACCAGCTGACGCCAATCCTCCACATACTCCTTCTGGAGCGAGAGTTTCTGCATCAGGTTCATCGGGTAGAACGCACGGATGACCAGCTTGCCGCCTTCACGGACGATTTCTGCCTCGGAGTCACGCTTAAGCTGCAGGTCTGCCTTGTCACGGAGGATGTCCATAATCTGGATATCCACCTTGTAATCGGTGAGTTCCTGCTCCAAGGCTCCCTTGAGGTCAGGCTCATGTCCCATGCAGACAATGGTCATTCTCTCCACGGGCTGATTCGGATTCTCCTCCTTGCGCTTCTCATAGGTCTTGTACGGCAGGTTTGCGAGGAGTTCTTTCAAGTCTGCCTTTGTTGCAATCCTGTTGACCGGCATGATTTTTACCATTCTTCCGTCAAGCTCTCCGTCCCATACATCGCTCTGCGGGAACGGCTGGATTTCGAGTGCGGCAATCAGCAAGTCGCGGGCTTCCACGGGATTGCGGAAGAAGTCGTAATTATTGACGTTGTAGACCTCAAATCCCGTATACTTTATATCCTCATCCAATGCGGATGTATCCATTCCTCTTGCCTTGAAGAAGTCGATGACCTTGCCACGCTCCTCATCGGAGAGCTCCGTGCTGCCGCCTGCACTTGCAGCGGCAAGGTACGGAGCAGGCTCTTCGGCTGCCATTGAAAGCTGGGGCTTGATCATGTCGTAGGTCACAGGCTTGCGTTCCGGCTTGAGTTCCGCAGCGACAGAGAGCAGTCTCTTGGTGGTAGTTTGAATCGCACCGAGGTTGATGTCCGCACCGATGAAGCGTCTGCCGAGTTTCATGGCAACCGCCTGTGTGGTTCCACTGCCCATGAAACAATCGAAAACAAGGTCACCGGGGTTAGAGCAGGCTTTAATTATTCGTTCAAGAAGCTTCTCTGGTTTTTGCGTTGGATAACCATTCTTTTCTTGATTCATAGGTCCTGTCGGTACTTTAATATCAGTCCACCAATCTGTCATTGGTGTACCACGATCCAAATCAACCATGACGCCTTTATGGATGTGTTTCATTCTCTCTGCGGTCTGTTCATTATAAGGTCGATACTCTATGTTGAAAGTCCAAGAGGACTTCTTGCTGTCCTTAACATATCGCAAAAGATTGTCGTGTTTCCGTGGATAATCTTTAGGTGGTGTAGCACCGCCGTTATATGTCCAAATCATCTCGTTGCGAAAACTATCTGCTCCAAAAACTTCGTCCATAACCAGGCGAATATGATGGCATTTATGATAATCCAAATGGACAACGATAGTTCCGTTATCAGAAAGAAGCTCACGAAGAAGTATGAAACGCTCATACATAAATTGAAGATACTCATCATTAGTCCAGATATCACCATACTGTTTCTCTTCAAATGTGGTGCTGTCACTCGTTGTTTTGCCAACACCTTTTATGTCGATTTTTTTCTTGTAGTCAGCTTTACTGTCAAATGGAGGATCGATGTAAATGAGATCAATCTTTCCACGGAAATTTTTGAGCAAATGGCTCATGACCTGGAGATTGTCTCCCCAGAAAATCTTGTTGATCCACCCGTTCCGCTCCTCGCCGTATGTCTCCCGCAGCTGTGCAGGGTAATATTGCGTGGAGCGATAGGGACGCTTGCCCGTCCAGCGAAGCTCCGGGAAGCCCTTGATCGTGGGTCTCTGTTCAAACTCAAAAGTAAGCTGTTCATCCATCGTGATTATTCCTCCGTATTCTCGGTTTTAGCTTTGTATCCGTATGATGCGGCTATCGTTGTGATTTCGGCAGCCTCTATCGGAATAAGGTGTTTCTCTTTATATAAATCTCGTCCAAGCAAGCCGTAAAGCGTGATGTACTTGTCCGTTTCAAGCAGATTCGGATTTTCGCTTAAGAAGTCGTTTACCCGTTCCAGCATAGCCGGTTCCGTCAACTGCGCCAGAGTGGCATCGGCATCGATTTCTCCGGCATCCTGCAGTTTCTTGAGGCTACTCAACATTCCAATCCAGTGATACAGAACCTTCCGTTTCTCGGCATCTGCTTCTTCCTGCGTCATTGTTGTGTTTGCTTTCGGCTTTACTGTAGCCACAGCACTTGTTTTCTTCTGAGCAATGACGGCATCCGCTTTCAGCTCCTTCGTGGTCAGAACCTCTTTCGCTCTATGGTAAAACGGAACGATATGTTCACGCCACACATTGGGAAGCACCTCATAAAAGAACGCATCAACCGCACGGTCAATCAGGACTTCGCTTGCGTCCATCACACTGTTCCGAAGAGCGCCTTTCAGCTGATCCCCGACCGTTGGACTTGTTCTGACAGGCGCAGGAGGGCGCTGCTGAACCATTGGCGTATCCTCAACATAGTGTTTCAGTTCCCTCAGAACTCTGTGCGGTTTGCGGTTCATGAGCCGTCCGTACTCATCGATAAAAGCCTCATCGTTTTTCCATTTACGGAAAAGCTCATCGTCGGGAATGATGTATATGATGTTGTTCTTCCTGATTCGATGTTCAGCCATATCATCGCTCCCTTCTTCATTTATTTTTGCAGTAGAATCGGAAATCACACGCACCGCAGACCTTCGGATCATCGGCACACCTGTGGAAATCCTTCTTCATGATTTTCTTGACCGTATCATCGAAAACAGCCATCGTTCCTTCAACGGCGGACTTCGTGTACGGATAGGTTATCGTGGGCACTCCGCCGTCCTCGCCTGTGTAGTAGAGGTGCATCTTGCTGACTTTCTGCCCGGTGCGTTCCTCCACGAGGTGGGCGTAGATATGGAGCTGCCGCCGATACTGTTCAAGCCTTGCCCGCATCTTCTCCATGTCCGGCTTCCGCTCGGCTTTGAAGTCCACGATCTCGACCGTGTCTCCTTCGCCGCGAACGAGGTCAATCTTGCCTTCGATGATGTAGTCGGGATTTACCAGGGAGACATCGACCTCTGCCTGCTGTATCTGCGACCAGTCCCCGTGCTGTCTGTCCACATAGCGAAGCACCTGTTTGAGGGCGGCCTCACGCTGCGGACCGGCGAGGTAGGTGTGCTCGGTCTTGGTAAGCGACACATAGTTGGAATCGAACCAGCGGCTGACATTCTCCTCGGTAATCGTCTGCTCCTCGTGCCGGATTGCGGCACGGTGTATATCCTCGATGGTCTCATGCACGAGCGCACCGAAGAGCATAGCGTTCGCACGAACGGGCATGAATTCCAGTTCCTTATAAAACTTGTATTGCAGGGCGCAAGTCTCGTAAACCGTGATATGCGATGTGAACGAGTAGGTGTTCTTGATGTTCACATCTTTTATCGGCTTGAAATCGAACTCCCTTATATCAAATTCGGGGCTGTCTACGGATTGCAGTTCCCCATAAATCTCTTTGAAGTAGTTGCTCGGTGTTCTCTTGTCCTCGTTGCAGGTCAGAACCAGCAAATCCTGCGCACGGGAGAAAGCCGTGTAATAGAGACGCCAGAAGTCAAAGTACTTCGTGACATCATACGGCTCGAAGGCAGGGCGCTTGAAGTATCTGTCCTCTATCTGTATCATGAGGTCGTTGGTATTCTTCCGCGGAACATTCGCAAGGGAATCAACCATGACAATCGGGAATTCCATGCCCTTGGACTGGTGAATCGTCAGGAACGATACACATCCGCTCGGTGCATACTCCGAATCATCCTCGTACTCCGTAATTCCGCCGTCAAAGAGCAGGCGCAGATACAGATTGAAGAGCATCTCGGTGTTCTGATCTATACGGCGCTTGCCTTTGTACTCTCCGGCATCAAGGACGTCTACTCTGTGGAGATACTCGAACTTTCCGATAATCTGAGTCAGCTTTGCGAGGTTTCTTGCCGGTCGGATATCCACGATTCCCACGTCCATATCAGTATCAAGGATTCCCGCAAAAGGCTGGAACTCAAAAAGCTGATACATGAGTCCACAGTAGGCATAGTCCGTAGCGCCGGTCAGACCGACATGGTCTTTACCTTTGCGGCGTATCCACTTAAGAAGGTCTGCGTTCTCCGGTTGCGTGAGGTACTCGTTCGCTGCCATGATGCAGTTTCGGTAGTAGGTTATATGCTCCGGCTGGAGGAAGGTGTAGTCGCCGTTTTCCAATCCCTGGATGTATCGCGGGAACATGAGCATGAGGCAGCCGAGCGCAAGCCTTATCTCATCACGCTGGAAGAACATATCCGAACGCGGCGAGTAGACATTGATGTGGTTCTCTTCCAGAAATCGGGCAAGAGCCGTTACTCGTGGATGCTTCACGGAATTGAAGAGAAACGCAATCTGGTTATAGTCCTTGAGTTTCCCTGAATCCTTAAGCCTGTTGATGAATTGCAGGATTCGCTCATGCCACTCATCTATATCATCAACGCCTGCAAGTTTCACGACCGCAGGGCTGTGGAGTGTGGTTTTCTCGTGCGGCTCGATCTTTTTATCGTATCTGAAGTTATCCCAGCGGAATTTGAACTTTGCACCGTCCGTGGTAGCCATCCACTCGTTGTAGAAATCAACGATGTCGCTGTTGGAGCGGTAGTTGATGACCAGCGGAATGATGCGACATTCGCCTTTTTCAAACTTCTGCGGAAATTCCAGGATGTTTCTTATTGTTGCGCCACGGAAACGGTATAAGCCCTGGTCATCATCGCCAACCACGCAGATATTCCTGCGGTCTCCGGCAAGGAGGAACACGAGCTGCTCCTGGATGAAGTTCGTGTCCTGGTATTCGTCAACCATGATGTGCGTGACCTTGGAGCGCAGCTCATCCAGTATTTCCGCATTGTCCTGGAGCAGATGGTAGGCTTCTATCTGAATGGACGAGAAGTCCATCAGATTCCCTTCCGTGAGGAGGTCGCGGTATTCCTTCAGCATCCGTCCAAGCGCAGCTATCGACAGGTCGGAGTCAGACATCAGTTCCTCCGGCGTGACTAATTCCTCAGAGAGGTTATTCACATAGTTGCAGATAGCCTCGGACTGCTTCCACGCTCCGCCGCTCGGCAGAGCGATCTCGACCTCCGGGATGTTCCTGAAACGATAGATATTCTGGAACACCATGTATTGCTGGTCAAAGGCGTCAAGAAGACGGTAGTTCCTGCGGAGCCTCGTAAACTCAAGGTGCTCCTTCAGAATACGGAGGCAGAGCGAGTGGAATGTGCCGACATACATCTCGTTGATATTCGCCACGATGTCACGGGCAGCCAGTTCGTTCGTGATTCTGGTGATCAGTTCCTTGGCGGCCTTCTCCGTGAAGGTAGCGATAAAAATGCTCTCCGGCTTTACGCCGCACTCCTCTATCAGGTAGATTGCCCGCTGGACAAGCGTATAGGTCTTGCCGGTTCCCGGACCAGCCGTGATAAGGACTGGTCCGTCAGCGGCCGCTATCGCCTTCCTCTGTTCATCGTTGGCATTTCCAAAATCAAACATCTGTGGTTACATCCTTTCCTGTGGCCGTTCATCCGATGAAGGATTATCGTCTGGCACGATCTCCATGATGTCGGCTATGTCGCACTGAAGGGCAGTGCATATTTTGAGGAGAATCGCCGTACTGACATTCTCGCCGTGCGTGAGCTTCGCCACAGTAGAAGAACTCAACTGCGCGGCATTCCTCAAATCCTGCTTCTTCATATCCTTGTCAATAAGCAACTTCCATAACTTTTTATAGCTGATAACCATGCAGATACTCCTCGTCCTATGTGTCACCCTTTGTTTCCGTCACGGGTGCGTTCTCATCAAGTAACCAAACAGTCACGTAATATTATAGCACATTCCGTTTCCGATTTCAAGACTTTGTGCGAGAACTCGAAAAATTATTTTCCAAAATTGAACAAGGACAACAAAGCGAGAAAACGGGTGTGTTCAAAGATGTTCAAAAAATTTTCGGCTTTCTATTGACATTTGCTCCAAAATAGTGTAAACTAAAGGTTACAGTCCACCACTCTGACTGAGAAAGAGGAATCGAGTACACTATGAAAGCCGAACTAATCGCAAATATAATCGCGGCACACTGCTCCGGGGACGAGAGTTCCTTCAAGACCGCAGTGGAGGCTCTGGCAGCTGATGAGGACAAGAAAGGAAACAGCCGCGTTTCCAGTATGATCCTCGATGCATATAAGGGCAAGAATATCACACTTATGAAAAAGCCCGAAGTCGGGCAGCCTGCTGGCGGGGGCTTTGCCGTTCAGTCCGCAGGAGGAAGCAGCGCAATCACTCCTCGTGACAAGGACAGCCTGCTTGAACTTTATGATATCGTCCATTCGGACATTGCGCTCTCTGATGTCGTTCTCCCGGAAAATCAGAGAAAGCTGCTTCTTCAAATTTTGGAGGAGCGAAAGAACAACAGTAAGCTGGCGAAGCATAATCTTCCTCCCGCAAATCGTCTGCTCCTTTGCGGACCTCCGGGATGCGGAAAGACCATGACCGCTCATGCCATTGCTCACGAACTGAATCTGCCGATGGCTTATGTGAGGATAGACGGTCTTGTATCCTCCTACCTCGGACAGACGAGCGTGAATCTCAGGAAGATTTTCTCTACTGTGAGTAGTCAGGATATTGTCCTGTTTCTGGATGAGTTTGATGCCATCGCCAAGAAGCGTGATGACGGACACGAAATGGGAGAACTGAAACGAGTCGTGACGGCCCTGCTCCAGAACTTTGATAATATGCCTGCGAATGTGTTTTTAATCGCAGCCACAAACCATGAGCATCTTCTTGATCCGGCTATCTGGCGGCGTTTCAACTATACCATTAATATCGGCTACCCGGACGCTGACCAGCGTAGCGAACTGATTCAGCGGTGGTTCAAGGAATATACAGTTGAGACAGAGGTCGATGTGCAGAAACTCACCGACCTCACAGCAGACCGGAGCGTGGCGCAGATAAAGGAACTGGTCATTTCTGCGGCAAAGAGGTATGTGACTACGGATAAGCCGGTCACGATGGAGGATATGATTGAACTGCTGATTCAGCAGATGACGAACAATTCAAATGGGGCAGGCGTGGTGGATGCGGCTGCAGAACTTAAAGCTAAGGGCGTGAGCGTGCGGACGTTGGCAAAAGCCATCGGTATGCCACACAACACGCTGAGTTATCAGATTAACAAGTTGACAAAATCCAAAGAGGTGGATGAATAGGTATGGCAGATGACTATAGACCTCATCTCCTTATCACGGAGGACGATGTAGAAATTCTTGAAAATGTAAAGCAGGCGCGGAGCAAAGATCTGGGATTGGATCGGATGGAACACGGCACCAAGTTGTCCACCGGTCTGCAGGAGATTGTCTCTGCTTATACCCGTGTGCAAGGGACGGATTCTCTTCGGGATGAGGACATCCGTCTGTTCGAGGTCGTCCTTCAGGAAGGCGAAAAATTCTCGAATAAAACCCTTCGCGAGTTCCTGGAACAGGAAGGAATGACCATAGCCTCTGTTCGCGATTCCCGCCATGCCATCGTGTCTTCGCCGAAAGCCAAATTTGACTCCCTTCAGCAGAGGGTCGGTAATTACCGCGACAACAAACGCAGTAATAAGAAGTTTCAGTACATTGACAGCTTTCATTTCCCTGATCCGATAGAGAAGCAGGCACCTTCAATAAAGGAGATGCTTGAAAAAGAAGCTACATTCCCACTTGATGTCGAAATCGTGGAGCAGCTTTTACCAAAAGGAACCGCTCCCGAAGTACAGGCTCGTGCTGAAGAAAGGCTCATTGCTCTGATTCAGCAGAACCAAGGCGTTATTCAGTCAAAGCCTTATAAGTTGTCTGACGGTACACCTATTGTCCGCGCAGAAATCCCGCTCGGAAAACTTGAGGAAATATCCGGGGATACCATCGTCAGCCATGTTGCACCAACAGGTTTTTATGCCACTTCTCCGATGTATGCTGTTCTGGCTCAAAAGCAGATGACGCTGAATCCGAATGTCTCTATCGATGAACTTCCTATCGTCGCTGTTCTTGATACGGGCGTGGATTTTCCTGCGGAACTTGAACCGCTGATTGTTGAACATTGGGTACCAACAGGAGCCTCTCCCGGTGATAAGAAACACGGTACCAATGTGGCAGGTAAAGTGGCTTTTGAAAACCTCGGCGACCAGCTTGCGTCCGGCGTCCTTACGCCGAGGGCACGGATCATTGACTGTAATATTCGCGGTCTTGATCCTGATTCAAAAAAGCCGGACCGTCCTGACCTTATTTGCAACAGCACCATGGTAGCGCGAATCAAAGAGGCTGTTTTAAGGTACAAGGACATTACAAAAATCTTCAATTTTTCATCGAGTGAGGAGAGCCCTATACAGGGGGACGAAATAAGCATCCTCGGATACGAACTGGATGTTCTTTCCATACAATATGGTGTTAAGTTTACCATTTCCGCAGGTAACCACTATCTGTATCGCAGTCAGGATTCCTTGGAAGAAATACTCCAGGATGATGATAATCGAATCGCTGCACCGGCAGACTCCATGCTGAACATAGCGGTCGGAGCGATTGTTGGAGCCGAACACAAGGAAGGTCTGAGCCGTCAGTATGATGTTGCTCCTTACTCCAGAATCGGTCCCGGATTTAGAGGTTTCCGAAAGCCGGATATCGTATCTTATGCCGGAACCATGACCAAGACTGACTTCGTTCCTCCCGATGACTATGCCATGATGATTGCAAGCGGCGGACAGTGGGCTTTCGAGGCTGGTACGAGCTTTACGGCGCCTACGGTCGCTGGCGATCTTGCGGAAATATCTCAATCCGTACCGGATCAGGATATCCTTATGTCGGAGGCACTCCTCTATCACGGGGCAGAAATGCCGATAAGTGAAGTAACGAAGAAAAAAATAACGAGAGACGAGAATGCTTTCTATGGTAATCTTTACGGCAGAGGCATCGCAAATCCGCTCGTCAGTATGTTTTCTACCGCGCACCGTGTGACATTTCTGCATCGTGGAACGATGAATAAGAAATTCAAGCAGCACGCCAAGTTCCTTATGCCCGGCGTATGTGATACTCAGTTTGATATGAGTAAACGCGACAAGAAAATAAGAGTAACCGTCACTTGCGTTACACAGCCGCCTGTCGATAAGACCAAAGGCGCAGAGTATCTCGGAGCTTATGTCAATGCTTCGCTGCATTCACGAAACGGCAAGGATAAGCTGATTACAAACAACCCTTCTGAATCCGATGGTCGTAAGGATTGGGATACCTGTTTCCACTTTGAGCAGGAGTTCTCAAGTTTTCACGGTGGTGATTGGGAGGTATGGCTTGAACTACATACCCGTTACGATGTAGAGGATGACCAGGAAATCGACTATGCACTTGCCATCACCATTGAGGATTTGACCGAATCCCTGCAGCTTTATGATGCTGTTGTGAATGAGGCGCAGAACCGTTTCCCCGCAGTGCAGATGATTCGTCTTCCTGTTCGGACATAAAAAGAGAACGAGGTGTTCTCTTTACGGAGATGCCACCTCGTTATTCTTTAATCTTTGCGCTGGCTTTTCAGAAATGCAATATACTGGTTGACCTGATCGATTTCGTCCTGGCTCAAGTCTTCTGTATCTTTGATGCCGGCTGCTACAGTACCGCTTTCAGGTTCGGCAGATGGCTCATCAATGTACCCGGCTGCCGCCATTAGGTCTTCATAAGGGACGCCGAGAGCCGCCGCGATGGAACGCAGCACTTGCGGTGATGTCTGTTTCCTAAGACCGTCTTCTATGCGCTTTACCTCAGTGTGGCTGATGTCCGCGAGTTCAGCCAGCCGCCGAATGGAAAGCCCTTTCTCTTTTCTTTTTTCCTGGATATATGCTCCGAGTTCGTTCATAACTCAGTCCCTCCTCGCCTGAACTACTCTTATTATACCATGCGTGTAACCTAAAAGCAACACTTTTTTGAAAAAACTCTTGTTTTTTGTAACCTAAAGGTGTATACTATAGAAGACGGAACCTTAAAGTTCCGAGCAATGACCGACCACAGACAGTCGGTCTCTCTTTTGAACACAGTGGAACCTTTAGGTTTCGGAAAGGAGTCTCAATGAAACCGAATATCGAATACATCAAAAGGGAAATGGAACGGCACAAATGGTCAGGTAATCAGCTTGCCATGAAGATGGGCGTTTCCCGTATGGAAGTGAGCCGCCTTTTGCGTGGAAAACGCATCGGCGGCAAGAAGTGCATTGGCGGCCTTATCAAAGCCTTTCCCGATGCTGACATGAATGAATTATTTTTTTTTGGATTGAGCGGAACTTATAGTTTCCACAGAAAGGAGAAGCGATGGAGCAAGTCAAGAATCTCGATGATAAGCGTGTCTGTGACCAGAGTCGGGACGGAAAGGTTATCGAAATCCGAAAGAAAGACTGCATTACACGGATTACTGCCAATCCCGACAGAACACTCAAAATTACGCACGTGTATGTGAAGTAACAAAGCACAAAGAACAATAAATAAGAAATCCGCGAGAGCGCCAGACGACAGTACGGATACCTCAACCAAGGTATCGTCCTGCCGTCTTTTCGTTTTTATAGCGGATTTTCGGCTCCTGGCGGATTTCAACGCAAATCTGAAAGGAGCTAATCACTTTGAAAATCAATGTTTACTACGAGGACAAGAGACATCCCATCGAACTCGATGTGCCAGATGCACAGTGCGAAATCTGGGTAGAGGACGATTACCAGCGCAGGCTTGCCGAGGCAGAGGACAAGTCCTCTGTTACCCGGCGCACGGCGCAAGAAATCATGGATGAGGACTACAACAAGCCCACCTTCAACAGCCATCAGAGGGAAACCCGCCGCCATGTGTCGCTGGACGCTCTGAATGCGGGCGGCAACCTCATCGCAGGTTCTTCCGACGTCGAGTCCGAAGGAACCGACCACTACGAGGAACTGCACAAAGCTATCAGCAAGCTGAAGCCCAAGCAGTGCGAACTTATCAAGAGGGTGTTCTGGGATGACATCAAGCAGGTCGAGATTGCCAAAGCCGAGGGCGTGAGCGAGTCGGCGATTGCCCAGCGGATGGCTACCGTCTACGGCCGCCTGAAAAAATTCCTGACCGAAGAAAAATAATTTTTTCAAAAAAACCTTAAGTTTCCTCTCTGCCGTGAGCTACCTGTGAAGGGCACAAACCAGACCGCTCTTCGGAAAGGATGATGCACGATGAGACACAAACTGAAAATCAAGGTCTCGAAGGAAAGAAGCAACGGCGGCGTTCTCGCCTGCAGGCAGGTTACGGTCAGGGAAAAACTGCTCCATTTCCTGCTTGGAAGTCCCGTGAAGCTCACGGTTCTCGTGCCGGGAGACAGCGTGGACGAGGTGGCGATCAAGGAGGTGACAGACAGCGATGATGAATCCGAATGACCTCCGAAAGATGCCCGTCAAGGTACAGCCGTATCGCCATCAGCAGAAAGCATACGAGTTCACGCTCGGCCTGTTCGGTCTGCTGCCGTCACAGGTCAGGAGCAGCGGAGCGGCTCTGCTGATGGAGATGGGCACCGGCAAGAGCCTGACCACCATCGGCGTGGCGGGGACGCTCTACGAGTTCGGCAGAATCAACCGGCTGCTCGTGGTATGCCCGCTCAGTATTACGGGCGTGTGGTTGGACGAATTTGAAAAATTCGCGGCGTTCCCGTATTCGCTCGTGGTGCTTGAGGGCAGCGGCGAGAAGAAAAAGAAGCTGCTCCGCGAGTTTGACGGCGAAGGGCTGCAGGTCGTGGTCGTGAATTACGAATCAGCGTGGCGCCTGGAGGCGGAACTCTCTGCCTGGAAGCCGAACATGATTGCGGCGGACGAGGGGCACAAGCTCAAGACGCACAAAACCTCCGCATCCAAGGCGATGCACAGGCTCGGAGCGGCAACAAGATACAAGATGCTTTTGACCGGGACTCCCGTGACGAACAAGGCAATCGACATCTTCAGCCAGTACAAGTTCCTCAATCCCGCCATCTACGGACAGAGCTTTTACACTTTCCGCTCCAAGTATTTCTTTATGACAGGCTACGGACAGCACACGCCTGTTATGAAGGCATCGATGGAGGAGGAATTCACGAGGCGTATGCACTCTATCGCGTTTCGAGCAACGAAAGCAGAATGCCTCGACCTTCCCGAAACCACGGACATTGTCCGAAAAGTCGAACTGGAGCCTGCGGCGATGAAAATCTACAAGTCCCTCGTGGACGAGAGCTATGCCGAGCTTCAGAGCGGCGAGGAAGTCACCACGACCAACGTGTTGACCAGACTGCTCCGGCTCTGTCAGCTAACGGGAGGATTTCTCGGAAATGACGATAACAGCAAGATTGAACAGGTCAGCAACGCAAAGCTCTCGGTTCTGGAGGACCTCATCGACTCCTCCCTGCAGGAAGGGAAAAAGCTGGTGGTCATCGCACGTTTCGTGCCGGAACTCCACGCCATCTGCAGGCTGCTCGGAAAGAAAGGCATCCGCTATTCGCTCATCATGGGCGCTGTCAAAGACCGAGATGCGCAGGTGAAGCAGTTCCAGACGGATCCGGAGGTGCAGGTCTTTGTCGGACAGGTCGCTACGGCGGGCATGGGCATCACGCTCACGGCGGCAAGCACCATGATTTTCTACTCGATGGATTACTCCATGAGCAACTACGAGCAGTGCCGCGCCAGGATACACCGAGCGGGGCAGAAATATCCCTGCACCTATATACATCTGATCGCCGGTCGGACGGTAGACGCGAAGGTCATGCAGGCGCTACGCACCAAGGCGAACCTTGCCAAGTCCCTCGTGGACGACTGGCGCAGAGGCATCAATCCGTTTGAATGAGGAGGCGCGAAATGTACAGAGAAAAGACATCAAAAGTTGTCGATGGCAGGGCTTGGACGGAGGACGATACCGCTCTGCTCGCCGACATGACCGCAGATGAGCAGGAAAAGGTCACGGCGTGGATACGGGAAAACATCCTGCCGCGAAAGACTCCGCTCTTGTCCCGCAGCAGCTACGGCATAAAGCATCTGCTCGAACGGGACACCAAGATTTACATGACAAACAATCAGTTCAAGGACGCCATGCTCCTGTGCGGTTTCGAGCCGGTCGATGAGCGACCGCTCAACTGGAACTACCGCATCAGCAAGAAGTCTCCGGCGTTCAAGAGAAAGGTATGGTGAAACCTATGGAAGTTACAGACATGATGTACGACCTTGCAGAGCAGCTGAAAAACCTCCGCGACGAGAAGAAGGAAGCGGAACAGCGCGTCAAAGACATCAATGCCGCGCTGGACGATGTGGAATACCGTCTCGCCACCATGATGGCGGACACGGAGACGCAGAACTTTACCAGGGCCGGGACGATGTTCTCCCTTACGCATAAGACAAGGGCGTCTGCGACAGCCGACCGCAAGGATGAACTGTATGCGGCGCTCAAGTCCGAAGGCTACGGCGACCTGGTGTATGAGACGGTCAACGCCAACAGCCTGTCCGCTTTCGTCAACGAACAGATCACAGAGAACGATGAAGAACTGCCCGAATGGCTGGAAGATCTGGTCAATGTTTACGAGCAGACCAAGGTAAGCGTCCGCAAAGCGGCGCACAAGTAAAAGAAAGGATGGATTCTATTATGAGCAAGAACACTGAAATCACCACTACGAACAATGCGGGCTATCTCGCACTGAAGGACTTCAACTTGGGCGATGTGATGGCCGAGGAGATGTCCGGGCTGTCTGCCTCTTTCGAGCGCATCAAGATTCCGAGCGGAGGCGGGACGGTCTTTGAGATTCCGAGCGACGATCCCGACGAGCCGGAAACCGTGAAGGAGTTTTCCGCCGTCATCCTCTATCAGCATCCGCTGAACGCCTATTACAAGGAAGAGTACCAGGGTGGCTCCAATCCTCCCGACTGTGGCAGCTATGACGGCGTATGCGGTCAGGGCAATCCGGGCGGCGTATGCAAGACCTGTCCGTATAACGCTTTCGGCTCCGGTAAGAACGACGCGAAAGCCTGCAAGAACCGCAGACGTCTGTATCTCCTGCGCGAGGGCGAGATCTTCCCGATGATTCTCTCGCTGCCGACAGGCTCCCTGAAAGGCTTTACCCGTTACCTCATGCGCATCCTGCCGAAGTACAAGAATTCCAATGCCGTAGTCACGCGCTTTGCGCTGAAGAAGGCAAACAGCAACACGGGGATCGCCTACTCCCAGGCACAGTTTTCTGTTGACCGCGTCCTTACGCCGGAGGAGTACACGCTCGTATCCACCATGAGTGAACAGGTCAAGGAACTGAGCGCCAGCGTGGGCTACGACACCGATGAGGCGAACGCTGTCAATGTGGACCCGGAGACCGGCGAGATCATCGAGCCTCTGAACTAATCGATAATAACCAAGGAACCGCCGTGACGGAGCGGGCGACTGCTCCGCTGCGGCATGGTTTCGGAAAGGACATACAGATGGAAAATTACGCTTCAGTCACGGCTCTGTCCGAACTCAAGGATTACCTTGCCGGACAGACCGTCGTGGCGTTTGACTTTGAAACCGCTCCCGATGATGCGTACAGGAATGAAGCGAAAGCCGCGCTCGATCCGCATAAGGCGCACATCACGGGCGTCAGTTTTTCTGTATCCGAGGGCAGCGCGGTCTATGTTCCTGTGGCGCACAAGGTCGGCGAGAACATTGAAAACGCGGACGCGCTCTGGGCATATCTGAAAGAATCGCTCTATGAAAACAAGGATGTGGTCAAGGTGGCGCACAACCTGTCCTTCGAGGCGATGTTCCTCTATGCGATGGGCATCGTGGTCAAGGCTCCCTGCTACGACACCATCGCCGCGTCACAGCTCACGCTCAAATCGAAGTGGGAGTTCCGTAATCTTCATGACAGCGGATTGAAGCTCCTCGCTACATCGCTGTTCTGTGCGGATATACCGTCCTTTGAAACGGTGACGGCGGGCAGGCACTTTGATGAGATGAATCCCCAGGAGCATGAGGCTTTGCGTTACGCCTGCGCCGACTCCGACTATACCCTGCGTCTGTATTTCAAGTTCAATAACTGGTTTGACCGTTTTCTCCCACAGCACAGAATCATCGTGGAGGAACTGGAATCACCGACCGCAGTGTACTGCGGACTCATGAAATACAACGGTGTACCGATTGACCGCGACCTCATGCTTGAACGGCAGAAGGAAGCCGATGAGAAGATTTCGGAGATCAGGAAGGAAATTGACAGCATCACGGGTGGAGTGGCAATCGGCGCGAATGCGTCCACTTCCGCATTCAAGCAATATCTCTACAAAGACCTCGGTCTGCCCGTCATGAAGAAAACGGAGAAGAACCAGGAGGCGGCGGACGATACCGCCATGCAGATGCTGAAAGAATGGTGCGCCGAGAACAATCCGGAACTGGTGCGGCTTTTTGAACTCATCCAGGAATACCGCAAGTGGGGCAAGCTGAAAAGCACCTATATAGACGGCTACCTTGCTCATGTAAATACAGCGACCGGGCGCATTCATCCCGACCTTAAGCCTCTCGGTACGGAAACGGGCAGGTTTGCGGCGAGAAATCCCAATCTCCAGAACTGCCCGCGCAAGACCAACGATCCCATCGGAATTCGCAATTTTATTGTGGCCTCACCTGGCAATGTGCTGATGTCGCTGGACTTTTCACAGATAGAGCTGCGAGTCGGAGCGTTCTACTGCCGCGATCCGAAGATGCTTGAGACTTACCGCAGCGGCGGCGATATCCATGCGCAGACCACCTCCGTCATTTTCAATGTTCCCTTTGAGGTGGCGGTCGATAAGAACGCTCCCGATTACAAAGAACATCGCACAATCGCCAAGAACTGCAACTTCGGCGTCTTCTACGGACTGTTCCCTCGCGGGCTCCAGACCACGCTGCGCTTCAAGGCGGGGCTGGATACATCCCTCGACCGCTGCCGGGAAATCATCGACAACCTGAAAGCCGGATATTCCGGGCTTACCACCTGGCAGGAAAAGACCAAGAAAACCGCGCAGGAGACCTGTTATGCGGAGACATGGCTCGGACGGCGCAGATACCTTATCAATATGCTCTCCGAGGATTGGGGCAAGCACTCCTTTGCCGAGCGGTGCGCTCTGAATACGCCTATCCAGGGGACGGCGGCGGATATCCTCAAAGCCGCCTGCGGCAGGATCATAGAGGGCATCTCGGAACGGATGTGGCTGCGTCCGTTCCTGCAGATTCATGACGAGCTGGTCTTTGAACTGCCAGCCGACAGGCTCGGTGAAGCCGTACGCTTTGTGAAGGAATGCATGAAACAGCAGCCGTATCCCGAATTTGACGTGCCTATCGTGGTGGAGGCGTCCGTGGGACCGAGATTCGGCAAAATGGAAGAACTGGAGGACTCTGCCTATGTATAAGAACAGCGAGGGCTATCCAAGCCCGACCGAAGGCGAGGCTCTTTCAAATATCGCCCGTCAGGAACGTGCGGAGAAAAGAGCCGCAATGAAACAGGAAAGGAAGTATCTCCCGAAAATATATATCTGCTCACCGTTTGCGGGAGATACACAAGGAAATATCGAGAAAGCCCGCCGCTACTGCGCCTTTGCCGTAGAGAGCGGATATATCCCATACGCCAGCCATCTCTTCTTTCCGCAGTTTATGTCGGACGATGATCCGGCGCAGAGGGAACTCGGACTCTTTATGGGCATGGTGTATCTGGATGGGTGTAAGGAGTGCTGGGTATTCGGCGATACGATTTCAAGCGGCATGGCTGCGGAGATTGAACGCGCAAAGAAGCGCGGCATAGCACTTCGGTATTTCACGGAGCAGTGCAAGGAGGTGCCGGTATGAGCTTTCCGCAGGAATTAAAGGACAGAAAGCAATGGGTGTGCTGGCGTTTGGAGCCGGACAAGGACGGCGGCAAAGACCGCAAGGTTCCGTATAACCCGGTCAGCGGCAGCAAGGCGCAGTCCAACAATCCCAAGACATGGACAGACTATGCTACAGCGGCGGATGTCCTGGAACGCTACGGTTATACGGGCATCGGTTATATGTTCACGAAGGATGACGGTTTTGTCGGCGTGGATGTCGATCACTGCTATAATCCCGAAACGCACGAGTTTAACGATACGGCGAAGGCTATCATCGCAAGGCAGCAGACCTATGTGGAGTTTTCTCCTTCCGGTGACGGCGTGCATTTGTATTTCAAGGGTACAAAGCCTGCCGGGAGCAGCAAGAACTCTGAGACCGGCGTGGAAATGTATGAGTCGGGCAGATACTTCACCGTTACGGGAAAACAGCTTGACGGCGCTCTTGATACCATCGCCGAGGACAACGGTACGCTTGCCTGGATTCATGACACCTATCTTAAGAAACAGAAAAAGAAGAAAGCCAGAAAGAAAAAATCCTCATCCGGCGTTCCCGTGGAAATGACCGATGAGGAACTGCTCGAAAAGGCGAAAGCCTCCGAGGATGGCGAGGCGTTTACCGCTCTGCTTGAGGGAAACTGGCAGGGTGCGTTCCAGAGCCAGTCCGAAGCGGATATGGCGTTCTGCCGCAAGCTGGCGTTCTGGTCTGGAAAGAACAAGGAGCAGATGGACCGCATCTTCCGTGCGTCCGGCCTGTTCCGTCAGAAGTGGGATGAAAAGCATCACGCCAACGGCGCGACCTACGGTGAAGAAACGCTGGACAAGGCTATCGAGACCACGGAGAATGTTTACTCTCCCGGCGGGGACAGTCCCGTCTTTGAGTTCCAGGGCAGGTATTGGCGTTCCAAGGGCGACGCAACCTATCCCATCACGAACTTCGTGTTTCAGCCGGTCGAGATGATAACATCCGAGGATGAAACTCAGCTGACGGCAGACCTTGTTACCGTGCGCGGCGAAACCTACCGTCTGACCTTTATGACCACAGACTTTGCCAATCAGCAGAAATTCAAGAACCTCCTGAACAAGAATACCATTGCCCTGTCCTATCTGGGTGGGGACGGCGATCTTGAACTGCTGAAGGGCTATGTGTCGGAACTGGAGTGGGACGTAAAACGCGGCGTGAAGGCAATGGGCGTCTATAACCATAACGGCAGGCTTGTGTTCGTTTCCCAAGACGGCTCCATTGAAAGCGGCGGCGTGTCCGTGGAGGACATCGTCCAGCTTGATAAGTACAAAAGCATCGAGAGCGGCATCATTGGCTGCGATCCGCTGACGAAGGAGAAGCTCCTGGAACTCGGCAAGCTGCTGATGTCGTACAACGAGCCCGCGAAAGCGGTCTCCATTCTTGCGTGGGCGGCGGGATGCTTTATAAAAGAACATATGCGTCAGCGCGGCGTGAAGTTTCCGCATCTGTTTCTCATTGGCGAAGCGGGCAGCGGAAAATCGACTACTCTGGAGCGCGTTCTGCTCCCTATATTCTCCGGGAATCGTGTCATTGCGGCAACGCAGGTGACGGCGTTCACTCTGATGAAGGAGTCGGCGTCCTCCAACCTTATACCTCTGCCCTTGGACGAGTTCAAGCCTTCCAAGATGGATCGCATCAAGCTGGCAACGCTCTATAACCATTTCCGCGATTCCTACGATGGGCATGAGGGCGTTCGTGGCAGAGCCGACCTGTCCGTGGTGACATATGACCTTTCCGCTCCACTCATTGTGGCTGGCGAGGAGTCCGCAGACGAGGCGGCTATCCGCGAGAGGAGCATTGAACTGCTTTTCTCTAAGAAGGACCTGAAAAACAGCGACCATCGCATGGCGTTCAACCGTATTCTGTCCTCCGATGAGAAGCTGTCAGATTTCGGACGGACGCTCTTAAACATCGCTTTGAAAATTTCTCCCGCAGATGCGGAAACCTGGTACACCGAGGGAAAGGATAAGTTTAATGCCGAACTGCCGAGCCGTATCGTGAGCAATCTCTCATGCTGCTGGGCGGGACTGCGCCTTTTGGAGAAGGTCTGCGTCGAATATTCCCTCGCCTTTGACTCCGTATTCCCGTTTGGTATGGATATCTGTGCCAAGTATATGGAATTTGCCGCAAAGGACTATCTCCTTGACGGCGGCACCAATAACCAAAGCATCGTGGAGCAGACGTTTGAGATCATGGCGAGGATGAAGCTCGATCCGAAGGTCTATTACAAAATTGACGGAGGGCAGCTCTGCCTCTGGCTTACGCCGGTCTATGACCTCTACACGAAGTACCGCAAGGATTACGCCATTGTCGGCGAAGTGCTGACATACGCACAGTTCAAGAAACAGCTGCAGCACTCCGAGTATTTTATCGCCAGCAATCAGCAGAAACGCATCGGCACGGAGAACCACAAGTGTTGGATCATCGACTACGAGCTCCTACGGAAAAATTGCGATGTGACGGGCTTTGAGGTCACGGAAATTGAACCGCTCACAGTGTAACTTGTAACCTCTGTAACCTCTCTATTATAGAGAGATACGCGGGGAATTTTCCTCTCGTGTGTGTATGCGCGCGTGTGCGCGTAAAAACAGGCGTCCCTCTGGAAACGGCGGTTACGAGGTTACAGGTTACGGAAAGGTCGGACACAGAATGTTGGAAAAAGATATCGTAAAGGCAATCATGAAATATCTCAAGACTGTACCGAGATGCTTCGCCTGGAAAGAGCATGGCGGGATGTACGGCACGGCAGGAATCCCGGATATCATAGCCTGTGTGGATGGTCGGTTTTACGGATTCGAGGTAAAGACCGAAACGGGCAAGCCTACGGGACTCCAGGAGGCTACCATCCGAAAAATCCTCAAAGCCGGAGGCGTGGCGGTCATCATCCGCTCCGTGGATGAGGTGCGAGCCGTTATCGAGGCTCCCTGCAATGAACTCTGAATTTTGAAAACAATGCGTTAAGCGCAATTACATATATGCACGATGCTCTCAATGCACGATGCCTTTCATTCCAAATCCGGGAGGTATCGCATATGACAGCAAAAGAATTTTTAATGCAGGCGTACAGACTGAATGAACTCATAGATTCCGATGTCGAACAACTGGAACATCTGCGGGATTTGGCAAGCAGGATATCCAGTCCGAGCTTCGGTGAGCGTGTGCAAACCACGAGAAATACCGATCCGCCGTTTGTGAAGTATCTCTGTGACATCATTGAGATGGAGCAGAAAATACACCGGGAACTGTGTGAGCTGGTCGTTCTCAAGAAGCGCATCAGCGAGGCTCTGGAAAAGGTGTCCGACAGAGATGAGCGCTTGCTCCTGACATACCGCTATTTGAACAACAACACATGGGAAGAGATAAGCAGTCGCTTGAATGTCAGCAATCGCACGGTTCATCGCATACACGCCTCTGCATTACAGAATTTTATTGTGCCGAATTAAAAGTTGGCACACTGTGCCGTAGATTGGCACAGCCATAATGAGTATAATGGTAGTATGGAAAAGTAAAATCAAGACGAGCCTCATGGGAACAATCCCGTGGGGCTTTTCTTATGCGCGGAAAGGAGGCGGCGCTATGCCAAGGAAACCAAAGAGACCGTGCCGCTATCCCGGCTGTCCGAACCTTACGGACGGTGTGTACTGTGAGGAACACGCTACCGTTATGGAGCAGCACTACGAGAAGTTCCAGCGAGGGTATTCACCGGGCAAGCGTTACGGCAGAGCATGGACGCGCATCCGTCACAGGTATGCCACCAAGCATCCCCTGTGCGAGATGTGTCTGAAAGAGGGACGGTGTGTTGCTGTGGAGGAAGTCCACCACATTATCCCTCTCGCAGAAGGCGGAACCCATGAGGAGTCAAACCTTATGAGCCTGTGCCGTTCCTGTCACGAGAAGATACACAAAGAACGAGGTGACCGCTGAACCCCAGGGGGCGGTCAAATCTCTACGAAGGCTCTCTGCGGAAAACGGCCCGGGGCTTCGTGCGCAAAATCGTAAAAGTTTTCAGGGGAATAGCCCCCTGGCAGGAAAGAAGGTGAAGTTTATGGGTCAGAGAGGCCCCAAACCCGGCAGCGGCGGCAGACCGAAAAAGCCGATCGCCGAGAAAATTACAGACGGAAATCCAGGCAGACGCCCGTTGACTGTCATTGACTTCAAAGACGGTGTAGCAGATCTGGAAGGACAGGATATGCCGAAGATTGCGGATTTCCTCTCCGCAAAGCAGAAGGACGGATCGGAACTCTGTGCGGCGGATATTTTCAAAACTACATGGGAGTGGCTGTCCGAGAGAGGATGCGCCGTGCTCGTTTCTCCGCAGCTCATTGAGCGGTATGCCATGAGCTGTGCCAGATGGATACAGTGCGAGACCATAACGAGTCAGCTTGGGTTTCTGGCAAAGCACCCGACTACGGGCGCTGCGATTCAGTCCCCATACGTGGCGATTGCAGATAAATATATGACGCAGGCAAACCGTCTGTGGGCGGAGATTTACCAGATCATCCGTGAAAACTGCACCTCGGAATATACAGGTGCAAGCCCACAGGACGATGTCATGGAGCGTTTGCTTCGAGCAAGGAAAGGACGATAACTATGTTTGAAAAAGTCAATCCGTGCCACCCGGACAAGGTTGCTGACCGAATCGCCGGTGCGCTGGTGGATTTGGCATACAAGAAATCCGAAAATCCCCGCATTGCGGTGGAGGTCCTCATTGGTCACGGTGTGTGCCACATCATTGCGGAGACTTCCGCTCCGTTGGACAAAGCCGATGTGACTGCCGCAGTTCACCGCATTGCCGGAAATCTTACGGTGGATTATGCGGAAGTGCCGCAGGACGGACACCTTGCCGACAACCAGGCAAACGGAATCCGCTGCGGTGACAACGGCATCTTCAAGGGAATGCCCGTGACAGCAGAACAGAGGAAGCTGTCCAAAATCGCAAGGGACATCTTCAAGGTGTATCCGTATGACGGCAAGTACATTCTGGATGGTGACCGACTCATCCTCTGTCAGAGTAACGCACATTCGGATGCGCTCCGTGAGAAATATCCTCATGCGCAAGTCAATCCCCTTGGCGATTGGACGGGCGGCACGGATGTAGATACCGGTGCTACCAACCGCAAGCTGGGCAGCGATATGGCAGACTCCGTCACCGGCGGCGGTCTGC
>OLOU01000727.1_pt1 | contig 27043 bp, 27 predicted proteins | sample 1672101 | NCBI WGS metagenome assembly OLOU01 (sample SAMEA3136645, study PRJEB25190) | human gut metagenome | biome: human gut; feature: human-associated habitat; material: faeces | place: Austria | collected 2013
CCGCGCGTCATATGACCGTCTGCATTTTGCAGCGCATTCGGGAGGAACGCGTATGAACCTGCTCTTTGCGATCAACGGGGGCTATATCCCCACATTTCTCAATTGTATGCGCAGCGTGCTGCTGCACGGCGGCGCGAGCCATTACGAGGTCTTTATCCTGCACTCCGATCTCACGCCCGCCGATGAGGAGCGCGTGCGCGCGGCGCTGCCCGCGGTCGGGCTGCACTTTGTGTTCGTCGACCCCGCGATGTTCGACGGCTTTCCGGAGTCGAAGCGCTACCCGCGCCAGATCTATTACCGCATCGCAGCGCCCCTGCTGCTGCCGGACACGCTCGAGCGCATCCTCTACCTCGATGCGGACACGGTCATCATCAATCCCCTCACGCAGCTGTATGCCGCGCCGTTCGGCGATGCGTATTTCATGGCCTGCACGCACACGCACAAGCTGCTCGAAAAGCTCAACGCCGCGCGTCTGGGCATGGACGAGGCCGCGCCCTACATCAACACCGGCGTGCTGCTGTATAACCTCCCCGCCCTGCGCGCCGATCTGGACATGGAGCGTGTGCGCGCGTTCGCCGATGAAAAGCAGGACGTGTTCCTGCTGCCGGATCAGGACATTCTCACCGCGCTCTACGGCGACCGGGTGCACCTGCTCGACAGCATGGTCTATAACCTCAGCGACCGCATCCTCGCGCTGCACAACGCACAGCTGCGCAATGCCCCGGTCGATCTCGACTGGGTGCGCGCGCACACGGTCATCATCCACTACTGCGGCCGGCTCAAGCCGTGGAAGCCGCACTATGTCGGCGTGCTCGACGTGTTTTACCACGAGCTGATGGATGAGATTCAGGAATAAATAAAAAGCATGCGTCCCGAACAATCGGGACGCATGCTTTTTATCCGCGCAGGCCGCTGAAGAACGCGCGCAGCGCGTCCGCGCAGTCGTCCGAGAGCACCCCACCGTAAATGGCGGGGTGGTGACCGTAGCGCTCCTCAAAGAGGTTGAGCACGCTGCCGCACGAGCCGAAATTCGGCTCCTTCGCGCCATAGACGACGACCGGCACACGGGCGTTGATGATCGCCCCGGCGCACATGGGGCACGGCTCGAGCGTGACATAGAGCGTGCAGCCGTCGAGCCGCCATGTGCCGCGCGCGCGGCACGCCTCGGCGATGGCCTCCATCTCGGCGTGGGCATCGGCGCGGTGCGTGCGCTCGCGGCGGTTGCGGCCGCGGCCGATAATGCGCCCCTCGGCGTCGACGATCACGCAGCCGACCGGCACTTCCCCGTCGGCCGCCGCGGCGTGCGCGAGCGTGAGCGCCGCGCGCATATATTCCTCGCGCTCCACCGGCGCTCTCCCCTTTCAAAAAACCGGCGCTGTTAAAATAACAGCGCCGGAACAATATTTGGACGAAAACCGATCAGGCCAGAGCCGCCGTGATGATGGACATCTGGTAGACTTCCTCGGCGTCGCAGCCGCGGGACAGGTCGTTGATCGGCGCGTTCAGGCCCTGCAGAATCGGGCCGTAGGCCGCAAAGCCGCCCAGACGCTGCGCGATCTTATAGCCGATGTTGCCGGCCTCGATGCACGGGAAGATGAAGGTGTTGGCATGGCCCGCGACCGGGGAGCCGGGGAACTTCAGCTGGCCGACGACCGGGGAGACGGCAGCGTCAAACTGCATCTCGCCGTCGAGCTTCAGCTCGGGCGCGAGCTCCTTGGCGATGACGGTGGCGTCATGGCTGAGCGCGACCGTGCCGCCCTTGCCGGAGCCCTTGGTGGAGAAGCTCAGCATGGCGACCTTCGGATCCATGCCGAAGATCTCGGCGGTCTTGGCGGTCTCGATGGCGACCTCGGCCAGCTTCTGCGCGGCGGAGAAGGTGACCTCACCGGTGGCCTTGTCGACGTTGTCCTGATAGTCGATGTTGATGGCGCAGTCGCCCATGGCGAGCATCTCGTCGCCGCGGACCATGATGAAGCAGGAGCTCACGAGGTGGGCACCCTTCTTGGTCTTGATGAGCTGCAGCGCCGGACGGACGGTGTCCGCGGTGGAGTAGGTCGCACCGCCGAGCAGGGCATCGGCCACGCCCATCTTCACGAGCATGGTGCCGAAGTAGTTGCCCTTCTTGAGGTTGGCGCGCACGTCCTCCATCTCCATCTTGCCCTTGCGCAGGTCGAACATGCACTGAGCCATCTCGTCGATCTTATCGTAGTTTTCGGGATCGATGATCTCCAGCCCCTCGATGTCAAAGTTGCCGGCCTTGGCCGCAGCCTTCACGTCCTCGACGTTGCCGACGAGGATCGGCGTCAGGAAGCCGCCCTGCTTCAGGCGGGCAGCGGACTCGAGGATGCGGGCATCGGTGCCCTCGGTGTAGACGATCTTGCGCGGATTGGCTTTGAGAACTTCAACCAGATTTTCAAACATGGTGTTTTCCTCCAATATGTTCATCTATTTTCTGTTTTTCTGTGAACATGGTTTCACAATTAAATAGTGTAACACCACCTCCGACGTTTTTCAACCCCCGCACACAATTTTAAAAAGAGGTTGTTGCCGTTTGTGCGCAGGCGTGGTAAAATACAGACCGTTATCAGAACGTTACAGGAGGTGCGGCATGGAACGCAATTTTGCTGCCGTCATGTCGGAGCTGCGCCATGCGCGCGGGCTGTCCCAGCGCAAGGTCGCGGCCGACCTGAAGATCAGTCAGGCGCTGCTGTCCCACTACGAAAACGGCGCGCGTGAGCCCGGGCTCGCGTTCGTGTGCAGGGCGTGTGATTACTACGGCGTGAGCGCCGACTTTCTGCTCGGCCGTGCGCCGAGCCCGACCTGCACGCCCGAACAGCTCGAGGCACTGCGCGCGCTCGTGCAGGACGTGCGCACAGCCGCTGACCGCGCCGAGGCCGCACTGGAGGAGATTTCCCTATGATCCCACAAGAAAACATCCGCAATTTTTCGATCATCGCGCACATCGACCACGGCAAGTCCACCCTGTCCGACCGGCTCATCGAGCTGTGCGGCGCAGTGGATCAGCGCGAAATGGAGGACCAGCTGCTCGACAACATGGATCTCGAGCGCGAGCGCGGCATCACGATCAAGGCGCGCGCCGTCGGGCTGACGTATCACCGTGGCGGCAAGATCTATACGCTCAACCTCATCGACACGCCGGGCCACGTGGACTTCAACTATGAGGTCAGCCGCTCGCTCGCCGCGTGCGAGGGCGCCGTGCTGATCGTGGATGCCTCGCAGGGCGTGGAGGCGCAGACGCTCGCCAACACCTATCTCGCGCTCGACCACGATCTGGAGATCCTGCCGGTCATCAACAAGATCGACCTGCCCGCCGCCGACCCCCAGCGCACCAAGGCCGAGATCGAGGACATCATCGGCATCCCGGCCATGGACGCGCCCGAGATCTCGGCCAAGCAGGGCATCAACATTCAGGCCGTGCTCGACGACATTGTCGACCACGTCCCCGCCCCGCAGGGTGACCCGAATGCCCCGCTGCAGGCGCTCGTGTTCGACAGCCAGTATGACAGCTACCGCGGCGTCATCGTGCTCATGCGCATCGTGGCCGGCACGCTCCGGCGCGGCATGGAGGTAACGCTCATGTCCACCGGCGCATCCTACAAGGTGCTCGAGGTCGGGCATCTGCGTCCCATCGGGCTTGACCCGTGCGACGAGCTCGGCTGCGGCGACGTGGGCTACTTCACCGCAAGCATCAAAAACGTGGAGGACACGCGCGTGGGCGACACCGTGACCGAGACGGCCCGCCCCGCCGCCGAGCCGCTGCCCGGCTACCGCCCGGCGCGGTCGATGGTCTACTGCGGCATTTACACCGAGGACGGCTCGAAGTACCCCGACCTGCGCGATGCGCTCGAAAAGCTCAAGCTCAACGACGCCTCGCTCTCGTTCGAGCCGGAGTCGTCGGTCGCGCTCGGCTTCGGCTTCCGGTGCGGCTTTCTCGGCATGCTGCACATGGAGATCATTCAGGAGCGCCTCGAGCGCGAGTTTGACCTTGACCTCATCACGACGCTGCCGAGCGTCATCTACCGCATCACAAAAACCGACGGCACGGTGCTCATGATCGATAACCCCCACGACTACCCGAACCCTGCGTCCATCGAAGTCGCAGAGGAGCCGTATGTGAACGTGTCGATCATCACGCCGCAGGAATTTGTCGGCAACATCATGCCGCTGTGTCAGGATCTGCGCGGCGAGTATAAGAACATGCAGTATCTCGACAGCCGGCTTGTGGAGCTGCACTACGAGATGCCGCTCAACGAGATCGTCTACAACTTCTTCGACACGCTCAAGGCGCGCACGAAGGGGTACGCCTCGCTCGACTACGAATTTTCCAGCTATCACCCGAGCGAGCTCGTAAAAGTGGACATGCTGCTCAACGGCGATCAGGTCGACGCGCTGAGCTTCATCGCCCACAAGGACAAGGCCTACGGACGGGCGCGCAAGCTGTGCGAGAAGCTCAAGGAGAACATCCCGCGGCAGCTGTTCGAGATCCCGGTGCAGGCCGCGATCGGCGGCAAGATCATTGCGCGCGAGACCGTCAAGGCCCTGCGCAAGGACGTGCTCGCCAAGTGCTACGGCGGCGACATCACGCGCAAGAAAAAGCTGCTCGAAAAGCAAAAGGAAGGCAAGAAGAAAATGCGCCAGCTCGGCACGGTCCAGATCCCCACGGAGGCATTTCTCGCCGTGCTCAAGCTCGATGATTAAGGAGGACAACAACCATGCTCGAATTTCGTTTTGACACTCAGCTGCTCATCGAAGGCCATGGTCTCGACGAGGACGCGATCCACGACTATATCATGCAGAACATCGCGGGCGACTGCCTGCTGGCCGTGGGCGACGAGGATCTCATCAAGATCCACTTTCACACGAACACGCCCTGGAAGGTGCTCGAATACTGCGCCGGCCTCGGCGACATCCACGACATCGTCATCGAAAATATGGAGCGTCAGGAAAACGGCCTGCACGGCTGAGCCCCCGACAACGTCAAAACCCGACCGGGAAACCGGTCGGGTTTTTGCATTGCGTATGCAGTTATTTGGCGTAGGCCTCCGCCACAAGCTTGCCCTGCACCAGATAGCGCTGGTGATTGTCCCCGCGGTAGCAGGTCGAGAGCGTCAGCACGCGGTCGCCCGGCTGCGGCCATGCGTCCTCGCGGACATTGGCCTGCAGGCTTTTTTGCGCGCGCACATCGTCAAAATACGCCGTGAAATCCTCTGCGTCCGCAAAATCATGGCACAGCAGCAGATGCTCGCTCGAGTGCGGATACGCAGCGAAGATCTCATACACGAGCATCCGATCCGGGAGATAGACGTAGATATAACGGTGCGATTCAAAGACCTCCGCGTCCGAAAAGCTGTTGAGCTGGGCAAACATGCGTCCGTTGCGCAGATTGTGCCCGTAGAGCACGGTCATGGGATCGGAAAAGTCCTTCCGGTTGTAGCTCTGGCTGAAGATGCTGCCGCCGCTGTAGTACGCGCCGTTTTCGCTGTGCTTGGAGTAATACTCCTGATCGTCATCGCCGTCACGCTGCAGCACGGCATAGCTGATGTCGGTATCCGGGATCTTGATCCACGCATAGATATCCGGGTTCATGGTCTGCAGCTCGTCAAAATCGACCGGGATCTTCACGCGCTCAAGCTGGAAGCTGCCGCCGTCGTCGGAAATGTTGGTGCGCATCCGGTCGCCGAAGGCCTGCCCCTGATAGTACTGCACGATGTACCACACGCACCACGCACACGCGCACAGCGCCGCGAGCGCCACGAGCACCAGCACGCTGCGCACAAGGATCTTTTTCTTCTTCATTGTTCACCTCATAAAAGCAAAAGCCCCATGAAGATCATGGGGCTTTGTTATCCATGTGACCGCTGCTTCACTTGACGCGAATCAGCTTTTTGCCGCAAAACAGCACCGCTCCGACCGCTGCGATGGCCGCAAGGATCACCCACAGGATGCTGAAGGACTCGCCGGTCTGCGGAGAGGTCGTGCCCTTGTCGGGCGTGACAGTTGTATCGGTATTGTTCTTCTCGGGGCTGACGACCGCGCCGGCGGCAAACGCCGTCGCCGACAGGGCAAACACGAGAACGAGTATCAAAAGAATGGCCACAAAACGCTTCATTGTGAACTCCTCCATTCATATTCCAGCAGTTTTAAAGACAGTATGATTCTACACCAACCGCGCACAAATTGCAAGGGGGTAATTGCAAAAAATATCCGTTTCCCGGTTACCCCTCCACTGGCTCGTAGAAAATGCTCAGGATCAGCTCCAGCAGCGCGTCCGAATCGACCTGATACTCCGCGTGCCGCTGCTCGCCCATGACCGACGTGCCGGGGACATTAACGATGTCGTCCGAGAAGTGCATCCCGCTCGCCTGCTGCGCCAGATAGACCATCATGGCGGTGTTGATGTTCGTCGTGGTGTTGCGCCGGATGCTGTTGTAGAGCGCGAGGATGCTTGCCGGATCCTCCTTGACCTGCGTGAGCATCTTGTGCACGAGCGCAAGCACGACCTGCTTTTGCCGCTGCATGCGCTGGTTGTTGCCCTCGGTCGAGTCGGCGCGGTAGCGGATATAGCTTTCCGTGAGCTGGCCGGTGAGCGTCACGGGCTGCCCGGCGGCAAAGCCGGGGATGCTCGTGTCCGGCGTGACCGTCACGCCGCCGACGCTGTCGACGAGCTGGCGGATGCCCTGCATATAGATTGAGCCGTAGACCGGGATCGGCAGATCGTAAAACAGGCGTGAGACGGCCGCGCTCGTCAGCTCACAGCTGCGCTCCGCCCCGTCGCCGTAGGCGTAGGCAAGCGCCAGCTGCGCCGTAGCCGTGCCGACATGCTCGCCCGCGCTGTCGAGAATGTCGAGCGTGCACATCGCGTCGCGCGAGATGGAGATGAGCGTCATCTCCTTGTTGCGCAGGTCGAGCACCGCAAGGATGTTCGCATCCGACTGGTTTGCGTTGCCGTAGATGCCGCTGGCATCCTGCTTGACCTGCTCGTCCACGCCCATGAGCAGGATCGTGACGATGTCGCTGTTGTAGCGATAGAGCTGATCGTGGTAACGCACCGTGCCCGAGCCGAGCGACTCCACATCGTCCCGGGAAATGTTCATCCCGTCATCGTCGGTCAGCGCATTGCGGCCGATCGCGGACAAAATCAATACCGTTGCGACCAGCAGCAGCGCGATGGTGAGCAGCACGCACACGATGATGACCAGCACGCGCGTACCGCGGCTCATGCGCTTTTTCGGCGGGCGCTCCGCCGGTGTCTGACGTTCGTCTGGCACAGCTGTCCCCTCCTTCGTCCTGCAGATATTTCTCTGCGCATGATACCACGTTTTGGCCTGTGTTGTAAAGCCGAGCGCAGTGTTTGCGGTTGACTTTTGTGCGCCGCGCGCCTATCTTAAAGGCAGAAGTATACGAAATTCCGGAGGTCCTGCTATCTATGGGTGAAGACAAGAAATCAAACCGCTGGGTCAGCGCATGGAGCACCAGCCCCATCGACGCGAGCCTGTCCGAGACCGGCGTCCTCGACCGGCTCGGTGTCGCCGTGACGGACGTGTCCGCGCGCACGGCCGTGCAGCTCACGGCCGGCGGCACGCACGTGCGCCTGACGCTCTCGAACGTGTTCGGCGTGCTGCCGCTGCACGTGGCCGCCTGCACCGTTGCCATCGGCGCGGACGATGCGCGCGGCATCGACCCGGCCACGCTGCACACCGTGACCTTCGGCGGGCAGACGCACGTGCGCATCGGCGCCGGGGCAAGCTGCACATCCGACCCGGCCGCACTGCCGGTCGCCGCCGGGCAAACGCTGACCGTCACGGTCTTTTACCGCGGCATCAACGCCATGCGCACGATCGGGCTCATCGGTGGGTGCAGCCACGCCGAGCTCGGCAACTGCACGCGCCGTCCCCTGCCGCATCTGGCCATACCGATGCAGCACACGGCGGAGACCGGCGCGTACGAGGTCATCCCCGCGCTCACGGAAGTCGACGTGCTGGCAGCGCCCGGGACGCACGCGTGCGTCATCTTCGGCGACTCGACCGTGGCAAACGAGCTGCCGCGTCTGCTGGCGGCGCGCCTGCGCGAGACCGGCATCACCAATGTGAGCGTGACGCAGGCGGCCATCAAGGGCGACCGGCTGGTAGCCGACGGTGTCGGCCGCGCGGCGAAGCTCCTCGGCGGCGCAGGCGTGAAGCGCTTTGAACGCGACGTGCTCGCGCAGGCAGGTGCGGACATGGTGCTCGTCAAGCTCGGCGCCAACGACCTCATCCACCCGCACTGCCGGAGCAAGCAGGGGCTGCTGACCCCGGTCACGTTCGCGCAGATGACAGCGGGCTACCGCGCGCTCGCCGACATGGCGCACGCGCAGGGCGTGCGCATCTGGTTTTGCGAGCTCACGCCGTGGAAGGGCTATACGCGAAACCTCTTCGGCCGCGGGGACGACATTCACTGGTCGCCGGAATTGGACGCGCTGCGGCCGGAGCTCAACGCGTGGTTTCAGAGCGCGGACTGCCCCGCCGACGGCTACATCCCGCTGGATGCTCTGGCAGACCCCGACGACCCGGACGCGCTCATCCCGGCCTACACGACCGACGGCGTGCACCACACGCCCGCCGGACAACGCGCGCTCGCAGCCCTGATCCCGGAGGACATCTTCCGGAAGCCGCCAAAGGAGGTATCTCCATGATCGACATCCGACCTGCAACCGCAGACGATCTGCCGCGCATCGAAGAAATTTACGACGCGATCCACACCGCAGAGGAGACCGGCGCCGCCAGCGTCGGCTGGGCGCGCGGTGTCTATCCGACGCGCGCGACCGCACAGGCCGCGCTTGATGCCGGGGCACTGTTTGTGCTCACTGACGACGGTGCGCTCGTCGCCGCCGGACGCATCGACCGGACGCAGGTGCCGGTCTATGCGCAGGTGCCGTGGCAATACGCTGCGCCGCCGGAGCAGGTGCTCGTGCTGCACACGCTCGTCGTTGACCCGACGATCGCCGGGCGCGGCTACGGCACGCAGTTCGTGCGCTTTTATGCCCGGCGCGCCCGTGCGCTCGGCTGCACGGTGCTGCGCATCGACACGAACGCAAAAAACGCCGCTGCCCGCCGGCTCTACGCCCGTCTCGGCTTCCGCGAGGCCGCCATCGTGCCGTGCACCTTCAACGGCATCGCCGGCGTCGCGCTCGCCTGTCTGGAAAAACGGCTGGACGCAGAATAGACACCATACAGAAAAAACCGCAGTCCGTAGACTGCGGTTTTTTCGTTGCTCCGTTCACAGCGTCGGGCGCTCGCCGTACATCCGCGCGTAGTAGCTCTGGTATTCGCCCGAGACGATTTCCTCCCACCAGGCGCGGTGCGCAAGATACCAGTCGATCGTGCGGCCGATGCCGTCGGCGAACTTCGTCTCCGGCAGCCAGCCGAGCTCCGTGTGGATCTTCGTGGGGTCGATGGCATAGCGCAGGTCATGCCCCTGCCGGTCGGCGACGTAGGTGATGAGGCTTTCGGGCTTGCCAAGCTTGCGGCAGATCAGGCGCACGATGTCGATGTTGCGCATCTCGTTGTGGCCGCCGATGTTGTACACCTCGCCGATGCGCCCGTGCGCGACCACGAGGTCGATGGCCTTGCAGTGATCGGTAACATACAGCCAGTCGCGCACGTTCAGCCCCCGGCCGTAGACCGGCAGCGGGCGCTCGGCGAGGGCATTGATGATCATAAGCGGGATGAGCTTTTCCGGAAACTGATACGGCCCGTAGTTATTCGAGCAGCGCGAGATCGTGACCGGCAGGCCGTAGGTACGTCCGTACGCGCCCACGAGCAGGTCGGCCGCGGCCTTGGAGCTGCTGTAGGGCGAGCTCGTGTGCAGCGGCGTCTGCTCGGTGAACAGCAGCTCCGGCCGGTCGAGCGGCAGATCGCCGTAGACCTCGTCGGTCGAGACCTGATGGAAGCGGATGTTTCCGTATTCGCGGCAGGCGTCCATGAGCACGGACGTGCCGATGATGTTCGTCTGCAAAAACAGCGACGGGTCGGCGATCGAGCGATCCACATGGCTCTCGGCCGCAAAGTTGATGACCACGTCGGGGTGCTCCTCGGCAAAGAGGGCGTAGACCGCCTCACGGTCGCAGATATCCACCTTGGCAAAGCGGAAGTTCAGCTGACCGAGCAGCGGCGCGAGCGTGGAGAGATTGCCGGCATAGGTGAGCTTGTCGATGCACACGAGCCGGTCGTCCGGATAGCGCTCGCGCAGGTAAAACAGGAAATTCGCGCCGATGAAGCCGGCACCGCCGGTTACGAATCTAGTCATACAGTTCCCTCTCAAACACCAGCTTGTCCTCCGCGACCGCGCGCAGATGCGCACCGTAGGGCGCGTTTTGATACTGCGCGGCGGCAGCCAGCAGCTGCGCCTTCGTGAGCCAGCCCATGTGATAGGCCACCTCTTCCGGCGCGGAAATGATCACATCCTGCCGGTTTTGCACCGTCTGGACAAAGACCGCCGCGTCCATGAGGCTCTCGACCGTGCCGGTGTCGAGCCACGCAAAGCCCCGGCCGAGCAGCTGCACCTTCAGCCGGTCGTCCTCGAGATAGAGCCGGTTGAGGTCCGTGATCTCCAGCTCGCCGCGCGCGGAGGGACACACCTGCCGCGCCTTTTCCACGACGCGGTTATCGTAAAAATACAGCCCCGTTACGCAGTAGTTCGAGCGCGGATGCTCCGGCTTTTCCTCGACGGACAGCACGCGCTTGTTCTGGTCGAACTCCACGACGCCGAAGCGCTCGGGGTCCTTGACGTGGTAGCCGAAGATCGTGGCATAGCCCGCCTCGGCATCCTTAACCGCCTCGCACAGATTGCTGCGAAAGCGGTTTCCGTAGAAAATATTGTCGCCGAGGATCATGGCGCACGTGTCATTGCCGATGAAATCGGCCCCGATCAGAAACGCCTGCGCCAGACCGTCCGGATGCGGCTGCACCGCGTAGGACAGCCGGATGCCGAACTGGCTGCCGTCGCCGAGCAGGCGCTCGAAGCGCGGCGTGTCCTCCGGCGTGGAGATGATGAGAATGTCGCGGATGCCCGCGAGCATGAGCGTCGAGAGCGGGTAGTAGATCATGGGCTTGTCGTACACCGGCAGCAGCTGCTTGGACGTGACCCGCGTGAGCGGGTACAGCCGTGTGCCGGAGCCCCCGGCGAGAATGATGCCTTTCATCGTCTGTGCCTCCCTTTTTCAGTCTCTGCGGTACAGGTCGCGGGTGTATACCTTCTCCGGCACGTCGTCGAGCGCGGACTCGGCGCGGTTGGCAACAATGACGGCCGCCATGCGCTTGAATTCCGTCAGCGACGCGATCACCGGCAGACCGTCAAAGGAGGCGGCCCTGAGCGTCGGCTCATAGATCACGACGCTCGCGCCCGCGCGGCGCAGCCGCTCGATGACGCCGCGGATGCTCGACTCGCGGAAGTTGTCCGAATCGGCCTTCATCGTCAGACGGTACACGCCGACGACGCCGCCCGCCGCCTTGCGCAGAATCTGACGGGCGATGTGATCCTTGCGCTCGTCATTGGCCGTAACAGCGGCGCTGATGATCCGGTTCGGAATGTCGCCGAAGTTCGCCACGAGCTGGCGCGTGTCCTTCGGCAGGCAGTAGCCGCCGTAGCCGAACGACGGATTGTTGTAGTGTGCGCCGATGCGCGGATCGAGGCACACGCCGTCGATAACCTGCCGCGTATCGAGCCCCTTGAGCTCACAATAGGTATCGAGCTCATTGAAGTAGCTCACGCGCACGGCGAGATACGTATTGGCAAAGAGCTTGATGGCCTCGGCCTCCGTCGCATTCGTATACAGCGTCGGGATATCCGTCTCCGCCGCGCCCTGCTGCAGCAGGGACGCAAACAGGCGTGCATCCGCCTCCGTCGCCGTGCCGCCGTGCGGACGGCCGACCACGATGCGGCTCGGGTGCAGGTTATCATACAGTGCCCTGCCCTCGCGCAGAAATTCCGGCGAGAACAGCAGCCGCCTGCAGCCGAACGCCTCCACAGTGCGCTCCGTGTAGCCGACCGGCACCGTGGATTTGATGACCACGAGTGCGCCGGGATTGACCCTGCCCACGAGCGAAAGCACCGCCTCGACGGTCGCGGTGTTGAAGATCTGCCGCTCGGGGTCGTAGTCCGTCGGCGTGGCGATGATGACCACGTCCGCCGTGCGGTAGGCCCGCCCGGCGTCCACGGTCGCCGTGAGCGTGAGGGGCTTTGCGCGCAGGAACTCCGTGATCTCGGCGTCGGCGATCGGCGAGACGCCGCGGTTGATGTTTTCGGCTTTGGCGGGGGTCGTGGTCACGGCGGTGACGGCGTTGTGCTGCGCGAGCAGCACCGCCTGTGCCAGACCGACATAGCCCACGCCGGCTACAGTGATGTTCATATCGGTTCTCCGGTTTCTCTGAGGATTTGGGTATACGCAGCGCTCACGGCTCGCGCCGGCCGCCGAGGATGTCGTAGTACCGCATCAGCGCGATCCGCTCCCTGGCGAGGCGAATCGAACCCGCGGCGCTGTTGTCCGCGCCGGAGCGCTTCTCGGCGGCGTAATGCACCATGCGCGCAAGCCACGCCGCGGGCAGCAGATACGGCCGCTTCTGCAGGTACGGGTAGCGGCGCTCAAGATAGGCCCGCTTCGGAAACACCGTGCGCAGCACGCCGCTCCGCTCACCGGTGCGGCTGGCCTTGACGGCATTGATGGTCACGGTGGAGGAATGCAGCCGCGTGTAGTCGTTCGAGCCGTACACGCCGCCGCAGAGCGTGTCGTGCAGCAGGGGTTCGGTGTCGATGGCGGCATCCCACGGCGCGGGCAGGGCAAACGCGATGCCCAGCCCATCGCGCGCGATGCGAAATGCGGCCCGCGCAAACACCGCCGCGTGGACGCACTCACACTGGTCATACAGGCGCCGCCAGTCGATCTGCCCGTGATACGCCTGTGCCCACAGGCCGATGTCGCAAAACTGCCGCAGGCCGATGCCGCAGCCCACAAAGTGCTTGTAGGCGTGCAGGATCAGGTACAGCAGATGCTCATGCGGCGGCATGGCGAGAAAACCGTCAATTTCAGTGGGTTGGAGGTCGGAAAAAAACCGGTTCAGGTCATCGTGCGCGTCCTCGGTGGAGTCAAACAGGCGGCGGTGCAGCTCGATGTAAAGCGGGCTGCCCTTTTTCGTGTAGGACACCTCATCCGCCGTGGCCAGCTCGTTCCCGGGCGTGTCGGTGGTCAGGCCGTTTTCGAGCAGCGCCTCGTGGCAGGCGAGAAACTCGCCATCCGGGATGTAGAGGTCGTCGTCGGCGCTGATGCGGTGATCTCGCAGCGGATACAAACGGCTGCAAAGCTGCCCCTTGACTACGACCGGGTGCAGTCCCGCCGCGCGGAGCTCCCGGTAAAGGGCGGCAAACGCTTCCGCGCGCACGGTCTGGCTCAGCACCTGTGCGACGACCTGCTGCTTGACGGACGCGAACAGCGCGGCGTTTTCCGCTGCGGCGGGCGTTGTACGGGCAGCCTCAAACACGAGCGGCAGCAGCTTCTGCTGTCCCGCCAGCGCAAAAACGGCAGACCAGTCCACGTTTTCAGCGGGTATCTCCCCGCCGGAAACGGCCACTTTGACGATATGCAGAAATTGTGTTTCGGTAGCGGTCAGGGTCATGTTCGTGTGCCGAGCCCTTTCTTTGTGTGATTCGATGGCGTGTGCGACAAGCAGCGACGCCGCGCCGAGCAGCGCGCCGAGCGTGTTGCAGAGCACGTCGTCCGTCTCCGCAAGTCCCAACGCGAAGCGATACTGCGCGCACTCGATCCCCGCGCTGAGCAGGCAGCCGGCAAGTATTGTGACGCCGATCCGCCGCCGGTAGTTCCATCTCCGCGGCAGGGCATTCGAGAGCGTCAGCCCCAGCGGGAAGAAGAGAAAGACGTTCATCAGCATCTCGCGGTAGAGCTCCGGCTGCACCCGCGCAGCGGCGAGGGCGGCAAAGGGGGTGAGGACGGCCTCGTAATCGCTGGGGGTGCGGGTCAGGATGGTAGCATAGAGGATGATGAAGGCAATGAAGCCGACAAGCACTGCGTTGACTGCCGTTCGAGCCTGATCCGCAAGGCGACGACAGAAAACGGTCCAAAACAGCAGTAGGACCAGCAGCAAAAAACACCCCGTCAACGGCTTCATCGCATAAACATACTGAAACACTTTGCGTTACCGACTTAGGCGGCGAATTACGCGTGCTAAGAAACTATGGCTTCGACGTTCCCTCATCAGTTCTTCTTTGGTCGGTTCGCAGCAAGCAGAAACAAGGGCATTAAACGGAGTTTGACCATACTCTGCCCAAAACTCATCATAGCGGGCAGGCTTTTCAACGGGGGTAAGCACCGCCGAATTAAAGGCAAACGCATCTTTGGCTGCGGGCTGGAGTTTCAGCCAATCCTTACAGCTCGCCAACAGACTACGTCCCTTTTCACTATGAATCAAAATGAGGGATGTGCCCTGCGGGTTGTAGGCATCCGGCTGGATTCCCTTGACACCCCAATAGTCCGCGAGTGTGATATCGCTGCAACGTTCAATCCCCTTGAACTTGCATACAAAGCAGGAGCTGCGGGAGTACAGCCCCTTGATAAAACCGCGCTGATAGGGGTTTTCGGCAGCGGGCTGGACAAACTCTCTGCCATTTTCAAACGCGGCGCAAATGTGATATGCCTCCCAGCCATTTGCCTTGTTGCGGAAGGAAAACGCAGTCAGCTTGCCGCCATACTGCTTTTCCAGTTCCTCTTTGTATCCGTCCCACACCAGAGGCGACGGAACACTGTGGCAGGCGGTATCCTGCGTGATCAGCGTCTCATAGTCCCGGCCGAGGTAACTTTTCAGCGCAGCTGCCTGACAAGGCAAGCCGCCGAAATAAACCCAGCGTCCTGCGGTCAGAGCCGCTTTTATCTGCGGATAGCAGTCACTCGGAATGCGGCCTTGGACATACTTAGAGCTGCAAAGCGCAGATAGTCCCGCCACGCTCTCAGCAGCAGTATGTACCACGTCAAAGTGCTCGTCAAAGGCTGCACCAAACACGACACCGCCTCTGCGGATGATCTCCGCCGCCAGCACTGGGAAAATTGCACCGGAGGATGAGAGCGGCAAAAGCGCCCTATCCTTGGCGTAGCCGGTTAGAACATCCGTGTGCTCGGAGGTTTGCGGCGGTGTCGAAGCGGGGCATTTCCGCACGCAAAGCCCGCAGTCGGTACACACCGCGGCATCAACGGCCGGGCGCAAAAAGCCATGTGCATCCGGCTGCATTTGAATTGCGCTCGACGGGCAGACCGCCAGACACATACCGCAACCGGTACAGAATTCATTTTTTTGAACCGCCACTGTCTCACCTCGCATGATGTAGAATTTTTCTGAAGGCTCCGCTCACAACGCCTTTTTCATATGCGTTAAATGTAATGAAATATGATCCAGCCGAAAACAGCAGTGTATACAAAATAATCCCCGCAAAAAGTGTGCCCCAGCTTCTTCCAAAGTTAACATATCGTGCAACCGCCAACCCCGCCACAAGCATTACTGCCGGAACAGCTGACATCTTGAAAATATTTTTCCAGAACAGAGGCATATCAATTCCGGTTACACGATAGTAATAGATATTCATAATAATCCCTTGGCCGATAATATAAGAAACACCGGAACAGAGCGCAGCACCGAATCCACCAAGGTATGGGACAAGAAGATAGGTAGAAACCACATTAACCACTGCAATGGCAAGATAGGTAAGGCTTCTGAATTTGTGTTTGTTCTGAGCCATCACAATGCTGATCCCAGTATTCTGGATTAGTGGAATTGTAAGGGGAATTAGCGTTACCAGCGCGATCCAATAACTATCTGAATAATCATTTCCTGCCCACTTCCGCAAAAAGGCTTGTCCAAAAACAATAAACCCAGAAAGGGTCAAGGAAATCAGCGCATACTGCAATCGACCGACACGGATAAACACGGCAGAAAGCTCTGATTTGGGGGCGTCATGTTTCACCATGATTGTAACTTTCGGCTGCAAGACACCGCTGACCGCCGTAGATAGATTGGTGAACATCGAGTTGAATGTTACACCGACATTATACACAGCGATGGCTGCGGTGCTTGCCTCAATGCCCAAAATCACCTTATCTGTTGCCCAGAACAACATATCTACGATGGAGCCGATAAAAACATACAGGGAAAAACCCAAAATCTCGGTAATCAGCCGAGCGGGCATTTTTCTGAACTTTGGATGCAGTCCAAGCTGCTTTACGCAGTAGACCGCGTACAGGGGCAGCATTACTAACTGCATCAGCGTTCCAGCCAGCGTCATTCCAACGGATGCATAGCCAAGATAAAGAGCGACGAGATTTGCAACCGGCGCTGCTACCGTAGAAAAAATGTTGATTGCTTGCCGGTAAATATAACGCTCATGCGCAACAATAACGCTCCCGAAGACACTAATTGGAAACGATATCGCCATATTGAATGACATAATACGGATAAGAATCTTGATCTTATCCAGCTCTGCGCCAGTCAAACCTTTATGAAAAATAGGCTCGACATACGAGGATAGAATCCATCCGCCAATCAGCACAAGCACACTGACACAGCTATATATGGCGATAAAGAGGCCCATCACGCGCTCTTCACCGTCTTTGTCACTGTCTGCTCTATATATCGAGAGATATCTGATTATCGTACTGCCCAATCCGAAGCTCAACAGAGACAAATATCCTGTGATAGATTGAGCCAGTCCCAAAAGTCCGTACTCACTTTGCCCAAGGAGACGTAGCATGACCGGTGTGTAAAGCATCGGAATCAAGCTTCCAAGGGCAAGATTTATATAAGTCATAATGACACCGGCGCGAAGCTGGTTCGGTTTGCTCATGATATTAAAATTCTCCTGTTTATTTGAGTCTTGAAACAGCTTCTGCGGCAGTGTACGCTCGCTGAATGTACTCTGGCATCACACGCTTCAAATGTGCGCGGATGCTTTCCTCATTCGACACCAGCCAGTCAAACCCATCTGCCAATTCATCCGGATTTTGCAGTTCCTGCACCGGCAAAACGTAGTGCTCCTCTGTGCCGAAAATATCTCGCGCGATCCCTTTTGATTTTACAGAGTAACCGAGTACCAGTGTTGGTACGCAGGAGGAGTAGGCCGCAATCGTTGCGTGAGTACGGGCACCGATAAACATTCTGCAGCGGGAGATATAGCCTTTTAGTTCACAGCAGTTATGATCTTCTATGAGCAACACGCGACCAGAGGGAGCAAATTCCTCATACAAATTGCGAAGCGGAATCCGGTCATCATTAGTTGCTACGACGACATGTGGGATTAAGGCCACGGTCATATCCGTGGTATCCAAAATGTGCTTAATTAAACGTTGGTATGCTTCGTAGGCAACACTGCCGTCTTTCGCACGTTGCATGATAAGAGGACTCGCGTTAATACCAATGGTGTTGCCTTCTTTCCAGCCTTCAGGCAACGGCAATTCTACGCTGTCCAACACAAATGCAGGATCAGCTACGAGAATCGTGTTTGGGTTCACGGCTTTCAGCGTTTCATAGCTGATACTTTCTCTCGCAGTTATAAGATCGTACCGCACAATGTCCTTCGCAGTGGCAGCATCCATTTCGGACGGCTCAAAAGAGCACCCCCAGAAAATCGTTTTTCCACCCTTCTCGTGAATGATTTGATTGTAGTGTCCAAGAATGTCTTTGCCAGCATAGCAGTAGTTATCTCCGCCAATAGACAGATAAATATCGCCTCTCTGTACAGCCGAAAAGATGTTTCTATGCGAAAATTTTGTGTAGAAAATATCACTCCCGGTTAACTTGTGGTGTATTTTGAACTTCAATGATTCCAAACCCGCAAGCGGCGTGGAGTTGTCTTCCCGAATGCTTACCATATTATCCAGGCCATAAGCAAAATCAGTATCGGGAGCAGTACTCCAAAGGAATAATTTTGTGCTCAGCAATTTTGAAGTTGAGCGAACAATAGCCTCACAGCCGTGATTTTCGCTGCCCCCGTGATAATAAAGATTGATCATATGTTAATCTCTCCTGAACATAAGAGCATTTTTGCTTTACATAGAAAATCTGCCAGTAAAACATTTATAAAGCTACCAGAACGATAAGCAGAAAGATAAAGTGGATGCACAAAGCATTTCCTTGTATTAAGTGCCTCTTGGAATTCTTTGCTCCGCATAAATGTGCTATTCCATTTACGCTTTTCTCTTCTGCTCATATTGGGTGCGCGCATCGTGTTACGCAAAACCTTTTCATACATGTAGAATCTACTGTCATACAGTTTTTCTATCTGCGTCTGCGACACTCCCCACCTTTCAAGATGTGCCAAGCATTCTGCATTAAGCCTACGGTATATATCCAGTAAATCCTGACGGTACTTTGAATCGAGACTATCATTATTGCCACGTACATAATTGTATAGGGGCTTGGTTACAACGGCAATTTCGTTATTTGCGGAAGCATCAATATACGCCAGATTGAAAAGCCAATCCTCGCCCAGAGATAAAGCTTCAGGGAAATGCAAACCAGACTCTTTGATAATCTTCGCTGTATACAACTTGTTCCACGGGCCAGTATCTAACCACATCTCGTGCAGAGTCATATAATCCTTCAGCGTATAATATAAAACTGACTCTTCTGATATGTAATTTGGTGCAGCATTTTCTTTTTGATACCCTGTCACTGTCTGAAAACAACACCAGATATGCCCGCAATCCGGATTGGACTCTGCTGCTTGAACGAGGTTTTCAAGATAGTCTGACTCAAGGTAATCATCACTATCGCAGAACGTGATATACTCACCAGTCGCGGCATCAATGCCCGCATTTCGCGCTGATGATACACCGCCATTTGGTTTATGTATCACCTTGATACGGCTGTCTGCCGCCGCAAATTTATCACACAGTTCGCCGCTGCCGTCGATGGAACCATCATCCACAAGGATCAGTTCAAAGCCGGTATAGGTTTGTTGTTGAATTGAACGAGTACAATATTCTAACGATTTAATGCAGTTGTAAGCCGGGATAATAATTGAAACCATATACCTACCTCGTCCTTGGAACAAGTTTATACATATCCAAATGTAGATTCTAACCTTTTGCGCATTTCCTGCCGTTCTTCTTCTGAGGCATTTGCCCATTCATCGCAGCGATGTTCGCTGAAATACGGCTTTGTCTCAAGATTTTTCAAGTGTTTCGCCTGAAAGTCACTAAAAGAACACACAAATTTTGCCGGGTTTCCTGCATACACACTGTCAGACGGAATATCGTGTGTTACAACAGAGCCCGCACCAATAATTACATTATCTCCAATTCTGGTATTACAGAGAACAACGCTATCTACCCCGATAAAAACATTGTTTCCTATTTTGACAATACCTATCTTGGCATGAGCTCCCACTTTCACGGTACTTGCATCATGTGCAAGAATTCTCACGTTACTTGACAATGTCACATCGTCCCCAACAGAGATTAGCCACGGCCAATTTGCATCTATAGGGTAGCCACTATTATAGTGAAAATTCTTTCCTGCTGTAAACCCGTGAGCGAAGCAATAATCCATTGTCGCTTTCTCAGGAGATGTCCCCCCCGCGTACAATTTTTTGATAATGTCTATTATCCTCATACCATTTCCTCTCTTTACAGTCCAATCTTCAGCGCATTGCGGACACGACATGCAGCCATCAAATTGCTCTTTGCCATGTTGAGCCAAAGCTTTTCTTTCATACTGCACCCTTCTGCCTGAAATGGATGTGTTTCCATCACTCTTTCGAAGTAGGATAGTATCTTCTTGGCCTCAGCCTTGTCCAGCGTTCGCATTGCCAACTGTCCTTGATAGATACAGGTGAACCACAAATTGCGAGCACTAATACACTCCAATTCAGGAAAATGCTGCTGAATATAGCCGTGCCGTTGTACCTTTGCTTCTATAGCCTGAAGCCGCTTTGCTATCGGAATTGAGTGCATAACTGATTCTGGCTGCTGACGATATGCATACATATAGCAGGAAGAATGAACCAGTAGCTTGGCGTTAGCAATTACTCTATATGTCCAAAACTCATCATCAATCTTCTTACCAACGGAAAAACGAATACCGCTAATAACGGTTCGCCGGTAGAGCTTATTGGGAGGAGTTTGTTTAAATATCTTATCTTGAATATGTAACTCCATTGCCGCCAGAGTTTCGTAAACGTCTCTCTTATATTCTTGACCGTTATCAAGCTGTGCATCATCATCCTCTACCTGAAGGATATTGCATTCTGCAATTCCAATATCGTGGTTACTTCCCATTAGGCTCAGTAAATGTTCGAACATATGCGCTTCGATATAATCATCGCTGTCTACGAATCCTATATAATCTCCTTGCGCAACATCTAACCCCTTGTTTTTGGCTCCCCCCGCACCTTCGTTACTCTGATGAACAACTCTGATACGATTGTCTCGTTCTGACCAGAAATCACACATAGATGGGCAATTATCAGGTGAGCCGTCATCGACCAGAATAATCTCAAGATTCTTATAAGTCTGGTTTACAATAGAAGATATGCATTTGTCGAGATATGGCTCCGCTTTATATACGGGAACAATTACGCTAATCAAATCTTTCATTATATATCCCAATTAGGCTTCCTTATTTTATCGTGAATACTATACATCATCACATAGGTATGCGGAGTATTACGCATTAGCCAGTATTCAAACAGCTTTTTCCTGCTGATTTTTGTCCCGCGTTCTTCTAGTTCTCGAATTTCTTGCAAAACTTGGCTGCGTTCTGTAGCGCTGTTCCGATATCCGCTGAACAACAAGTTCCTGTAATGCCCAAGCAAGCAGCGCAGCAGTCTTTCGTCTACGAGTTCCTGCACAGTTTGGTCTGTTGCCATGTCTCGCATTCTCTCAGTTGCTTTGATGCAATCCTGCGATTTTTTAAGCCAGTCTGTTTTTGCGCAAGATGATGTTGAACTGGTTCGGTAGTTATATTTGCAAACATCTATAAAAACGGTCTTATCTGCACATTGGAAAAGCTGAAAAACTGCGAGAACATCTTCATTTATTCTTAAATCTTCGCATAATCGTATAGACTCAAATAATTCTCGCCGAAACAATTTATCGCAAAGGCTCCCAGTGAAGAGTTCCCCTTTAAGCAGACACATTTGAGCCTCAGTTCCCGTCTGAACAAAGATTTTACCGCTGCCTCCAACTGGACGCTGATTAGAGTCCGTTAACCTACTATAACTGCAATGTGCAACGGCCGCATTATATTGTTCAGCTGTTGAGATTAGCGTCTCGTACATATCTGGATCTAAGGTATCATCGCTGTCCACAAAGGAAATGTATTCTCCATGTGCCAACTCCAGTCCTTTGTTCCTTGCAGACGAGACCCCACCGTTCTCTTTATGCACAACTTTGATTCGAATATCTTTTCCCGCGATCTCATCAAGCAACTTAGAACTGCCATCCGTCGAACCGTCATCCACGGCAACAATCTCAAGTTTCTGATATGTCTGATCGGAAATTGATGCAAAACACTCTTTTAAATATGGGGCAGTATTGTATACAGGAACAATTACCGTAACAAGGGGAAATGTATCCATCAAGTTTTCTCCTTCGTCAAATACAGTTCAACAATACGCTTTTTCCAAGCATCAAGAGAATATTTTCGTTGGATGATGGCCTTGTTCTCCTGATACTCACTCTCAGACACGGGAGATGCCAGATCACATATAGTTCGAATTTGCTTCTTAATATCACCAACATTTTCATTCTTAACCCAGAAAATACCGCTAAACTCCCTTGCTACTTGGTTCTCCGGAATATCACTGCATATTACAGGAAGGCCAGCATAAACAGCCTCGAGTAGTGCATAGGACATGCCCTCAGCACGACTAACATGAAGAAACGCTTTACTATTTTGGTACAGCACATTGATATCGCTGACCGGCTTACCAAATACGATATGCTCTGTAAGATGATCCTGCAAATACTGCTGACAGGCGCTCTGCCCAATGATCTGGATACGGCAAGGCGGAAGTGCGCCCTCGCTATCAGCAGCAACAACCAAATCGACACCCTTGCGAATGACATCCCATCCGAACATTAAGAAATCGTTTGACTTCGAATTGTTGAAAGCAGTCTGGATTCGCGCTGTGTTGATGCCGTTAGGAATATAGTAAATGTGCTTGCGGTCAAACCCAAGATCTGCTGCATGTTCTGCGTGTTCTAATGAAACCGAAAGTAACGATGCCCTTCTGCCAAAAAAGCCATATTGCAGTTTCGTTAAGACTCTACGCGAGATTTTAATTGGTCTATTATATCCAATAGGGTCGTGCAGATGCCAAAAGACCTTTGTGTTCTTTGGTGCCATTACTGTAGCAGGGATATCGTACAGTTCAAAGTGGCTATGTACGATATCAATTTGATTTTCCTGATAAATCTGGCGAACTATTTGATATGTCTTTGGTAGGATTCTAGCATGGGACACCGGCAGAAAATAAACCTTTGCCCGCTTACAGATTTCTTCGCACCAAGGCCGATTTTTTGCGGTCTCCGCAAAAGCGTAGATTGTTTCAATTCCGTCTTCTCTTAAAGTTTGTTCAAGCGAGGTTAAAGATACAATAAAATTTCCAGGGCTTGGTGCTCCAAATGCACAGATTTGTAATACAGTCATTTTTTGCTTTCCTCCACAAGAGCCTCAAAAAATTTTTCCACTGCACAAACTGTCTCTTTCGTAGAAAAAGCCTTCCCTCGTTCAATCGCTTTTTCTTTATAATGTGCAAGCTTATCCGGGTTGTCGAGCAAATCTTTAATTCCCCGATACAGTGCTTCTTCGTTATTTTCAGTCACAATACCCCATTCGTTGTGTTCACCCAGCATTTCTTTCATACCGGAGACATCAACGGTACAGACTGGCGTTCCAACAATCAGCGCCTCGGTAGCCGCGGTAGAAAAGCCTTCTGACAAAGAGCAGCAAACGAACAGGTCTGATTTAGCAACGTACCTGTATGGATTTGTTTCATATCCGAGAAAGGTAATGCTATTATTTTGATTAAGCACAGCAACTTGATTTTGAAGCTTCTCAAGATCAGGCCCTATGCCCAAAAAGTAAGTATGGACAGGATATCCGCTTCTCCGCAAGCGGTCGTGAATGCGAATCAAGCGATCAAACGCCTTAACCGCCTTCATGCTTCCTACGGCAATAATCTTGATCTCGTTGATTCGAAATAAACCGTCCGGAATTGGAAGCCCTGACTGTTCCAAAATCTTTTGACTTTCGATAGTGTTGTACAGAACGATTAAATTAGATTGCTCAGGAAAGACACGTAAAAAATTCTGCTTTATGCATTTAGAAACGCATACGATTTGATTAAAGCGACCGTAGCAGATTCGCGCTTCTTGAATGCTACAGAAAGAGCCAGTAGCATCTTTTATATTTGAAATAGTGCTATGAATCCAGCATACCAGCTTAGTGTTTTTATCCTGACATCCACAGACAACACGAGCCGAAGGGCCTTCCAAATAGGAGACCTCAATATCATAATGATCTTTCACGCACATACGGTGTAGCTGCGCCGGTGTCAACAGCTTCATCAGCTTGCTGTTACCCGGCACTTCCTTCGGAAATACTGCACGAAAGTGGATATCTGGCGCAAGAAACTGCTCGTTCACACCGCCGCCGAAGAGTGCTGTCACAGAGATATCAAATTTTGAGCGATCCATGTTATTGACCAAGTTGACCAGCACCTTTTCGGCACCGCCTTGACCAAGGTCATGAATGAGAAAAAGAATCTTTGTCATTCGCTACACCGTTTAATTCCTAATGCGCTCTTCAATAGCCGTTTACTTTTCGTGCAGTCTCTTACTGTGGAAATACCGATACAGCCATGTCGGGCAGAACCCCTTAACGATTGGTACGGCAGCTTGAATATATACCCTATAACCACTGCCAAATGCTTTTCCCGCTCGTAAGATGACTTTACTCTCATTAATGCGGTTTTGGAACGTCCTGCGTGAAATTGCATTGCGGTCATCTCGCATGCTATACAGTATTTCTTGCGTGTTGAACCCGCGATAACCCGCTGCATACATTCTGACCCAGAGATCATAGTCCTCTACGCGACGAGTGTCGTCTCTCTCGGAATATCCGCCCAATGTCAGCAAAACATCTCGTCGCATTAAAGCTCCGGCATGGCAAAACTGAGAACCATGCAGGAGATCCGCGGGCTGTGGTGCAAGATCATAAAGCATCTTACCAAAAACGCCGTCATCATCGAAAAAGCTCATGGAACAGCTGACAACGCCCGCCTCTGGATGCTCATCATACAAAGCCAATTCTTTTTCAAACCGCTCTGGCGCGCAGATGTCATCACCATCCATGCGCGCAATATATTTCCCTCGTGCAACAGATAAGCACTTGTTCAATGTTGCATTTAGCCCAAGATTCTTATCATTTCTCAACAAGACAATGCGATTATCCTGCCTTTGAAATTTGCTAGCAATCTTCCATGTTTCATCGGTTGAACCATCGTCACATATGATAAATTCCCAATCCAAAACAGTCTGAGCTTGAATTGACATAATTGCATCCGGCAATGTAGAGGCGCAATTATAAACACCCATAATTACAGAAATCTTTGGTTCCATAGTCCCTCTGTCATAGTCCTAAGTAGTTCCAAATCGTTATTCTAGAGAATTCATCTGCAAAGCTTTCGTTAATCGCATTCCCATAGTAGAAATATGCCAAGTAGCAAATAACCATCGCCACAGATAAGAAGCATCTATCTCGATCCGAGAGCTTTTTGAGTATCATCGGCAGCACGATTGCCGGAAACAGCACAAAATAGTTTGCCAAACGGCCGAAATAGTTCGCAGTGCCGAAAAGGCCGACAAACATAATGCTCGCATACAAGAAACAACAATTTATGAACATATTGTATCGTGTATCATTTCCGATCACACGGCGGCGGAACACAAGCGTCAGCAGCACCGAAACGCTCGCAACCAATGCTCTGAAAATATTGACGCCTTCACCAATAAAGTTTTCCGCATCATAGCCATCACCCAGCAGCGCAGCCGCATCAATCACAGTTCCAATAATCTGCGGCAGGAACAGACCTGCTCCAACCGTAACGGCCAGCAGAATCCACGTTCCAGCAGACCACGGCCGAAAGCGGAGAAATGGTATCAGCAAAAACAACAGGATATACGGGTGAAATGTTGCTGCAAGCAAAATGATCAACACATACGGGATCCACTTTTCCTTCAGCAGATAGGGAATTGCCATAAGGCCAATGGCGATCGAGGCACACTGCTTCATGGCTGCCATGGAAAACAAATAACCATATGCGCAAACAAAAAGGAAGATCGACAGTGTGAAGCTGCCGGAATATCTTTTCAGAAAAATGACCGCCGCAGTCACAAAGAGGATCGAATAGAACAGCACAAAAGTTTGTGCACGAAATCCTGCCGTCTTCATCAGAGAATTGAGCAGCACAAAGCCCGGATTATCACCAAGCTTCCAACTGAACCCATCCAAAACAGCCGGGAAAGCTGCCATCGTCTCGTAGCTGCTCATGTATGTATAGGTATCGTTATAGCCGGTACGAAGGCCAGCAAAGAAACTCAGATATGCAATCAGCAGAACAACCATGCCATAGTTCAGCACTTTACTCGGTCGGCCATTCCATGTAAATGTGTACTTTTCACTTAAAAATGCAAGTCCGCAGGAAACGGCCAGCACGGTCCATAGTTCGCCCACTGATATCCTCCCGTATTACAGCCCATAAATGGCTTGCAGCTCCTGACGCACATTGGTATCCGCATAGAGCTGTGCCTTTTCATATCCGGCCTGTCCCATGTGAGCAGCCAACGCAGGATCGTCCAACAGGACCGATATTTTCTCCGCAAGCGCATTCGCATCCGCCGGAGGCACCATATAGCCGGTCACGTCCGGCACGATCAACTCACGATGCCCGCGATTGTAAGATGCCACGACAGGCTTGCCCAGCAACATCCCTTCGACAATATTCATCGGCAGGCCTTCGCGGTAGCTGCAGGAAACGATCACATCTGCAATGTTGGCATACCGCTCCAAATCGGTGCGGTAGCCAAGAAACTCCACATAGTTCTGCAAACCAAGCACAACAACCTCCGCCTGCAATTCCGCCAGCGTCGGGCCGTTTCCTGCCAGCAGCAGCTTCGCCTTCGGCTGCTGCTTAATTAGGATTTTCAGCGCCCGGATCGCTGTGATCTGATTTTTATTCGGCAGCAATTCGCCGGTGCAAAGCAGCAGCTTGTCATCCTCTGCATAGCCAAGCTCATGCCGCAGCTCCACACATTCTGCTTCGGACAGCTTACGATACTTTGCAGCGTTTGCACCGACACCATGAATGTGCTCCACCCGTGTGGAGAACTTCGCCGAAGCAAGGTCATAGTCCTCCTGCGTAATGGTGATGAGCTTGTCCGTATAACGGCACATGAACTTCTCCACCGGATACCAGATAAGCCAGTTCTTCTTCGGCGCGCCCTTATAGAAGTGGAAACCGTGGGCGGTATAGAACACCTTCGTGCCGTGTTTGCGCACTTTTCGCGCAGCCAGCCGTCCCAATACGCCGCCGACCGGCGTGTTGCAGTGGATCACGTCGTAGCCGCCATCGTCAATGATCTTTTTGAGCTGTTTGTAGGCTCCAAGATTTTTGGGCGAAAACGGTGACCGCTGGAACGGCACGTCAAAGACCTGCTCCACAAAGTCCAGCTTCAGGCCATTCTTTTCGGCAAGATTGTTCCGCGCCGCCACACAGACTTTGCAGCCGTGCTCGTGCAGCATCGTAACAAGCGGCTTGTGGAACTGGCAAATATGCGATTGTACGGTGGCAACTAAAAGGACTTTCATAACGGCTCCTCAGAACGGTAAGGCATTGTTGACGAGATAATACGCCCGTTCGCAATACATTCTCTTCTTGGTTTCGTTGTAATTCGTAATCGTTATTCCGAGCTGGTCAATCGCGGGGT
>OLOU01000746.1_pt1 | contig 26632 bp, 20 predicted proteins | sample 1672101 | NCBI WGS metagenome assembly OLOU01 (sample SAMEA3136645, study PRJEB25190) | human gut metagenome | biome: human gut; feature: human-associated habitat; material: faeces | place: Austria | collected 2013
CGAGGAACAGGAACGATCCGGTCGGACGGTTCGGGTCGGAGATGCCGGCACGCGAGCGACGCACGGCGTCGGAAACCGCTTGGATGGCTTCCTTCTGGCCGATCACGCGCTTGCCGAGGTACTCCTCCATGTGCAGGAGCTTCTCGTTTTCGCCCTGCATAAGACGGCCCACGGGGATGCCGGTCCAGTCGGAGACGATTTCGGCGATGGAGTCGGCGTCGACGCGGTCGGGGACCATCGGCACGTCGGCGTTGGCATTGTCGGCTCCGCCCGATTCCGCCTCGTTCTTCTCGGCTTGGGCGATTTCCTTCTGGATGGCCGGGATTTCGCCGTAGTTGATGGCTGACGATTTCGCCAGGTCGCCTTCGCGCTCGTACTTTTCGGCTTGCGTACGCAGCTCGTCGAGCTTCTTGCGCAGGTCGCCGATACGGTTGTGGCCGTTCTTTTCGGCGTCCCAACGCGCTTTCAGCCCGTTGAGCTTTTCGCTTTTGTCGGCGATTTCCTGGTTCAAATCGGCGAGACGGTCCTTGGCGCTGTCGTCCAGTTCCGCTTTGGCCTTTTCCGCGGCCTTGTCGTTCTTCGGATTGCCCAGCAGGTACGACTTCTCCATCTTGAGACGGTCCACCTGGCGGCGCAGTTCGTCGATTTCCTCAGGCGAGGAGTCGAGTTCCATGCGCAGGTGCGCTGCGGCCTCGTCCACCAGATCGATGGCCTTGTCCGGTAGCTGGCGTCCGGAAATGTAGCGGTTCGACAGGGTTGCCGCCGCGACCAGCGCGCCGTCGCCGATGGTCACCTTGTGGTGGGCCTCATACTTCGGCGCGATGCCGCGCAGGATGGCGACGGTGTCCTCCACGCTCGGCTCGCCGACGAACACCTGCTGGAAACGACGTTCGAGCGCCGGATCCTTTTCGATGTTCTCACGGTATTCGTCCAGTGTGGTGGCGCCGATCAGGCGCAGTTCGCCACGGGCCAGCATGGGCTTGAGCATATTGCCCGCGTCCATGGAGCCTTCGGCCGCGCCCGCGCCGACGATGGTGTGGATCTCGTCGATGAAGGTGATGATCTGCCCGTCGGCCTTCTTGATCTCCTCAAGCACGCTCTTCAGACGTTCCTCGAATTCGCCACGGTACTTGGAACCAGCCACCATGGAGCCCAGGTCAAGCGAGATAAGCTTCTTGTTCTGCAGGGTGGTCGGCACGTCGCCGGCGACGATGCGCTGCGCCAGGCCTTCGACGACGGCGGTTTTGCCGACGCCAGGCTCGCCGATCAGCACAGGATTGTTCTTGGTACGGCGGGACAGGATCTGGATGACGCGGCGGATTTCCTGGTCGCGGCCGATCACCGGGTCGAGCTTGCCTTCCTTCGCGGCGGCCGTCAAATCGGTGGAGTACTTCTCCAAAGCTTTATACGAGCCTTCCGCGTCGGCGCTGGTCACCTTGCGGTCGCTGCCGCGCGCGGCGGTCAGGGCGTTACGCAGCTTATCCGCGGTAAGACCGTTCTTTTCCAAGATGTCCGCGCTTTGATTAGGTTTCGCGGCCGCGATTGCGACCAGCATGAGGTCGACGGTGACGTACTCGTCTCCCCTCCGTTGCATTTCTTTTTCGGCTTGCGATAGCACCGCCGACAGCTGCCTGCTGACGTCCGGCTGCGTTGTGGTCGATCCGCTGGCGCTCGGCAGCGATTGCATCGCCTGATGCACTTCGGCGCTCACGTTTTGCGCGTTGCCGCCTGCCGCTTCGATGAGCGCGCGGGCCATGCTGTTTTCCTGACGCAGCATCGCGTCCAGCAGGTGCAGGGTGTCTACCTGCGGATTGCCCAGCGCCGCCGCGTTCTGAACGGCGTCCGAAAGCGCTTCCTGCGCCATCTGCGTGAACTTCTGTTCCATATCATCCTCCATGGTTCGCGCCCGGCCGCCCGGCCTTCGCTACCGGGCCGGCGTTCGGACGCATATGTCGTTGTCTGATATGCTCAACCGACTTCATCGCCATTATATTCCCAAAACTTGAGTCCCACACGCTCAACTTTTTGCGTTTCTCAAAACCGTCTTTCGACACAGGACGGCAGTCACCGACAATCACCAGCGCTCACCGGCAATCGCAATACATACGAAAAAGGCGGGCAGCAACGTAACGAAATCACGAAACGTTGCAAACCCGCCTAATCCAAAGTCCGCCAGCAAGCCGAAAATCAGCCGCGCACCACCACGTTGCGCAGATCGCCGATGCCCTCGACGTGCACGATCGCCTCGTCACCCGGATCCAGATGACCCGACGCGTTCGGCGTACCCGTCATAATCACATCGCCCGGCAGCAGCGTGGTGAAACTCGTAATCGCCGCGATCTGCTCAGGAATGCCGTGAATCAGATTCGCCGTGGTACCCGACGCCATCGGCACATCCTCACCGTTGAGCGTGAAGGAAATCTTCGCATCCTTCCAATCCACATCGTCACGCGTCACAATCCACGGACCCAACGGGCACGCCGTATCAAAACCCTTCGCACGCGTCCACGTCGGATCAAGGCCCTGCAGATCACGCAACGTCACATCATTCACGCACGTGAAACCCAGCACATAATCCATGGCCTGCTCCACCGGCACATTCTTGGCGATACGACCCATCACCACAGCCAACTCCGGCTCGAAATTCATATCATTCGAACACAGCGGAATCACAATCGGATCATCCGGACCAATCACCGACGTGCTCGGCTTGGTGAAAATCACCATATCCTCCGGCGCATGCTTGATATCGGAATGACCGGCCTCATGCATGAACTGCGCATGCGCCTCATAATTCTTCGCCAAACCGTACACCTTCGACGGAATCACCGGAGCCAGCAGACGAATGCCGTCACCATCCACCGGATAGCGCTCGCCGGTCGGCTCGACGGCCTGGCCGGACAGCGGATAGCCGTTCAAGGCCACGAGATAGTCCTTGCCGTCGTTCTTGTCGGTCTGAACGAAGGCGTACTGCGGTACATCATTATGCGTAAAACGTGCGATTCTCATACCCGCAAGTCTACCCGCTCGCCACGCCCGCCGTTCTCGACATGCGTCGCTTTGCGGACGATGCCGATTGCTCGCATTTTTACGATTTTTGCGATTATTTGCGATGCAGTTCCGCCCGCAACGCCGCCACCTCGCGTTCCAGCTCGTCGATGCGGCGCACCTGCTGGGCGATGAGCAGGTCGCGCACGTCACCTCCCGACAGAATCGGGACTTCGGCTGCGTTGCGCGGCGCGGGCAGCGTCGCATTGCTTTGCGTTTCCGTCGTTTGCGTTGGCTGCACCGGCTGCGATACCGCAGATCGAGCAACCTCCGCAGATTCCGCCGACGGCGCCACATCCGCCGACGCCGATGGCACCACTCCACCATTCCCATCAACCGATACCAGCCGGTCCGTGCCCATACGGCAGGCAATCTTGCGCCAGCGCGCGAAACAACGTTCGATGCGCTTATAGCCGATCAGCGATGGGTCGAGTCCGGCTTCGCGGAACAGTTCGACCGGCGATTCGCCCGCATGGTACCGGCGCATGCAGTTGTGTTTGAACGATTCCGTGTAGGTGATGCGTCGCGACGTCGCTTCGGCCACCACCGGCAGCGAGCGCAGATATTCGACTTCTTCCGGACTGAACGCTCCCCCACCGTTGCACATGATGTTCCCTTTCGGCTTGGCGTGCGGCGGCTCCCTTCCACCGCACGGCAGTCGAATGGCCTCCGTCATGCCATTCCCCTGTTCGGCTTGCGATTCGGTTTGCGATGCGCGCTTGCGATACGTGTTTGCGATACGTGTTTGCGATGCAAGGCAGCAATCCGATTCGTTGTTCGCTTCGTGTTCCATCATACCGGTACGAATGGCGTTTTTCCAACCATTTCAGGCGGTACTAAACCCTAAATCACCCGTATTCGTCACAACAAAAGCGGGTGAACCGTTGATCGCTCAACGACTCACCCGCCCGAACAAGCCCCGTTGCCTGTCTGCTGGCCCGCTCAGACCGCCATCGGCGTATCGGATTCGCGGAAGCGCAGCACGAGCGCCAGTCCGGCTCCGGCCATTACCAGGGCCGCGATGGTGAACAACGCGGTGCCCATTGCGCCGGTGAGCGGCAGCTGCGTGACGTTCTTCACGTTCTTGACCTGGATTGCCTTGTCGGACATGCCCTCGTCAAGCCTGCTTGCCAGACCGAGGTTGTTGGCGCCGACCAGCTTGAAGGTCGACTTGCCGGTTTCCTGGTTCACAGCTAGTTCGACGGTGAAGATCGGCACAAAGTTCTTCGCATAGCCGCTCGCGAATCCGGTTTCCTTCAGCGTGTACTTGCCGGACTTCAAGCCCATGATTTTCACGTCGCCGGTGGTGGTTTCCACATCCGCGACAGCGCCGTTCTCGTTCGCTTCGGCAAGGCGGTATTCGCCATCCACAATCTTGATGAACTTGAGCGGGGTCTGCGAAACCTCGGTTCCCTCGAACACGTGGAACTTCGCTCCTGCGAGACCATTGGCATCGCTTCCGACACCGTACTTGTGGAAGGAGAAGCCCCCGGTATAGGAGTCGAATTCGACCGGCGTGTTCCACACCTCGGTGTCACGGGACACGGCCGCCTTGTTGGTAACCTTGTTGCCCATGTCGATGATGTCCTTGTTGACCACGGCGGTGTAGGTGATGACCAGCTGGCCGCTCTTGTTGGCCAAGTCGAATTCCAGCACGGTGGTGGTCTTGCCGTCGGCTCCAACGGTCGGAACGGTCACGTAGGTGAACGGCATATTCGTTTCCGTGCCATCCGCGGCTCGAACAACGGCCTTGAAGTCCTTGTTGACCGTCAGGCCCTTGGATGCCACGTCCTTCACGAAGTACGGATACTTGTCGTAGCCTTCGGCCGCGTTCGGAATATCCAGCGTGATGGTGTAGGCGACGGTCTGCCCAATGCTCACGCCTTCAGTGGTGGTAATCGTATCGGCCGTCTTGCCCGGCTGGTCGGGCTCGTTCTCGTTCTTGGCCACAAACATGCCGACAGCGTTGATCTTGCCCTGGCCGGTTGCCGGATCGCCCTTCACTTTGAATGTGGCGGCCACGCCGTTCAGCGTGGTGGCGACGATGGCATTGGTTCCCCGACCGCCGTCCTTGTCCACATCGGCGATGAGATACCAGCCTTCGTCAAGCGCGCCGATGGCCGCCGTACCGCCGTTGCCCGTAACGGTTTTGTCGGCAACGACGCCATCGCCAACCGCCAACGCAGCCGCGAATGTGCGGAACCAGGCGGCGTCGTTATCGCCGGTCTTGGTTGCGGCGAACGCGGCCGGATTGCTGTCATATTCGGAGGGCATGCTGACAACGGGGTCCATGTTGTTGTTGGCGGCGGCCACCGCGTCGGTCACCGCAGTCACCCAATCGGCGTCGGTGTCGACCTGCACGGCGTCACCGTCCACCGTCAGCGAGGCGAACTTGTACGCGGAGTAGGTGTGCCCCTTCTGCGAATGCCGCACTTCGATCGATGCGCTGCCGGCCGCATACGCTCCGGCCGTGCCGAACGCCATACCGCCCAGCAACGTTGCCGCCGCGGCGATTACTGCACAAAGCCTTCTCGTCTTCATGATGAGAGACCTCTCTTCCTTGGTTTGGTCGGCCTTGTTACCGCAGCCGATTGGTTGGTTTTATGGGAAGTTTCGTATATTGTGTTGTTCTTTAGTTGTGATTGAAAATTGCGATTGCCGGATTGCGATCAGAGAATTGCGATTGCCGTCCGGCAGTTCCGTCAAGGCCGTCCGCGCCCGATCAAAGCCAGTCCGACGATGCCCGCAAGCAGCAGCACCAGTGCCGTGACGCCGGCCACGACCAGCCAGGTCCGTCCTTCCGATGCGCCGGATAGCGGCAGCGCGGCCACCGTCTCTTTCACGTTGGTGAACGAGGCTTCGTAGGTGGCGGTCTGTCCCTTGTCGAACGCGCTCCACATGTCGGCTCTGATGATGCTGATCGGCACTGAGGTGACGTTGCCTTTCGCGTGATAGCCGGCGATGTTGCCTTCCGTGACGGTGTAGTCGCCTGCCATCACGCCACGGAATGTGTACTGCCATTCGCCGGTAGGCAGCTCGTCATCTTCGGAAAGGTCTTTGCCCAGCTTCGATGCGCCGCCCTGCATGAAATCGATGCGCAATGTGGCTCCACTCGCCGGCATTCCGCCTTCCCAATGTTTCGTCACGACCACGTTGGCGGACGGCACCTGCAATACGGGATGCTGGTAGGCCGCGCAGGCGGACTGCTTGTCGAAGGTGTAACAGACCTGCGCCGACGCGTTCGATCGGAAGCCCGGCTTTCCTGCGGAAGTCGTGCCGGTGCCCGCGTCGCCGGTCGCGTCGTAGTTGATGCCGCCGTCGACCATATTGACCCGCGCGTAGGCGCTGTCGGTTGGCACTATGCCGTACGAGAGCGTGTAGGTCGCGTTGTGCAGCAGCTCGTAATCGCCGGCGAATTCGACGCGGATCTTGCCGTTGCCGGCGTCGCTGTACCACAATGTGTAATCACGTTCCAGCACTGGAGGCGTAGCCCCCGAAGGCAGATTCGTCACGTTGAGCGTCACGCCGCCGGTCACCCGGTAATAGGTCGCTCCGCCGAAGTTCCGCATGCTGGCCATGTTCCAGACAACGCCATCGACCTGCGCGTATTCGGACAGCTCGTCGACGATCGAGACGCCGCTGTAGGCGCTTCCCGTGGTGATTTCCTTCTGGATGTCGTCGAAGATCTTCGTCAGGTCGTCAGCGCTGTTGGTGGCCTTGTAGTAGCCGAGGTTGCCGCCCGTAACCCAATTGGCTTTGTCGTACGCGGTGGCGTTCGGATAGTTGCTGGATACGGCGTGCATGAACTGGTTGGCTTGGTCGTTCTCCCTGTTACCGAACGATTGCTGCTCCGGATTGGCGCCTTCGAAGATGCCGATGCTGTAGATGAGCGTGCCGGCCGATTTCATGGCGAGCGCGGTTGTCACGGCGTCATTGGCGACTCTCGTGCTAAAAGTGTTTTGCGTGGTCGGCACACCGTCCGCGAAGAAAATGACGATTTTCTTCGCGCCTGGCCTTGCCCGCAGCAATGCCGTCTGCGCGGCGGCCATGCCTTTGTCCGCAGGGGTCGCGCCATTGGCGGACAGCCTGCTCACCGATGATTTCAGAGCGGCGGTATCGCTGGTCAGGGAACTCACCACGCCGGATGTCTGCCCGAATTGAGCGATGGCGATTCGCACTTTGCTGTTTTCGTCCTGGATGGTGTCGTTGGTGGTCTCGGTGGCGTCGATGAAGCTGGTCGCCGCTTCTTTCAGCGCCGTCAACCGCTTCGGATTCGATTTGTTGCATCTTCTTTGGCTTCCGTCCATGCAGTAGTTCATCGATCCGGACGTGTCCAGTACGAGCACCACTTCGATTTTCTCCGTGGTCTCATGGCTTTCGCGGGTATCCTTGCCCACCACGTTGAGGTTCAGCGTGTATTTGCCGCCGTTGTTGTATGTGATGCTTTTCGTGTGGTCCGGCTGCGGCACGGCGACGTTACGCGCGGCACGCATCACGGTTTTGCGATTGAAGGTGAAGCGATCGCGCATGATGTGTTCGTCGGCGTCGGCATCGTCTTTGGCAGCATCATTCTTGTCGTTATCGTTGCCGTTTTGAGCCGACGCGGCATCCTTGTCGGCGTCATTCTTACCGTTCTTGTCGGCATCGTCGGCATCTTCAGCAGTGTTGCCATCGTTGTCAGCATCGTCCGCATCGCCGGTTTTGCCGTCATCGGCTGTCTCGCCCGCATCGCCATTCGCCACAGCATCCGTGCGATTTTCGCCGGCATGGTCGTTTCGATCGCCGTCTTGAGCCGGTGCAGCACCATTTGCAGGTACGTCAGCGTTCTCAGCCGTCGGCTGCCTAACCGCCTGCCGTTCCTGCTCCTTCTGCTCATTCGGCTGTTCCGTCTTATCGCACGGCTGCCGCTGTTCCGGCATCGCCTCCGACGGTTGTTCCGGTTGCGATTGCGACTGCAGTTGCGATTGCGCTTGTTTGTTCGATGGCTGATGCGATTCGCCGTCGTCCGTAAGGCATTGTGCGTCGTCATCGTCCGTTGCGGACTGTCCGGCAACATCTTGCCCAGCAATGTCGGCAACGTCCGATCCGACTGCGTTTTCAGCATCGGATTGTTGTGTCGATTCCGGCTGGCTCGCTGCGGATTCGGCGGCCACGTTGCCGCCATCCGTCACCGTTTCGTCGGCGAACGCGGTCGCGCCGGCTCCCGTGGTGCCGGCCAGCATCGCAATCGTGACAAGCAATGCGGTGAATTTTCCCATCCGCGCGCCACACCGGCTTATGAAGCCGGCAAGCGGGTCCTTCATCCACTTCATGACATGTCCATCTCTCATGGCGCTGCGGCGAATTGCCTATGCGCCTCCATGCCTTGAACCTTATGGATGAACGTTTTGAAACCCGTCCCCTCCATTGATGGGTTCGGGGAACGTACGGACCCGCGAAAATCGCGGCCTTCCCCCTTATCCTTTACGCGGCCAGACGGAAGCGTGCCGCATGATTCGGTGTCGGGGCCGCATCGACCGCACGACCATGCAGCACAACAGCATGCCGCCCATCGTGCAAACGATGGTCATGGCGAGCGCGCCCAGTTCGGTCGCACGTTCGTCGCGCACGTCGGCCGGATCTGGCGCGGGCAGCGGTATTGCGACGCGATGCCCGGAGACTAGCAGCCGATGCGTGTTGATGCCGTATGGCGTGCAGGTCATCAACGTCAGCCGGTCTTCGCCGGGCACGATTTTCAACCGTGAGACGTCGTCCGGTTCGATCACGCTGATTCGGTCCACTTCGTATCCCAGCGTCTCGTCCATCACTTTGATGTACATGAAATCGCCGTCGTGCAGTTCGTCGAGCCGTGTGAACATCAACGATTTGACCAGGCCGCGATGCCCGGTGACCACCGTATGCGAGCCAGTGCCGCCGACCGGCAGGCTGGTGCCGTACAGATGCCCTGCGCCGACGGCGAGCACCGGTTCGGACGTACCATGCCGAATCGGCAGTTCCACACCGATTTTGGGCACCAATACCGTGCCCATGATGCCTGCGCCGGAATCCAGCAGGCCCTGATAGTTCGCGTCCGTGTCCGCCGCGGAAAGCCCGGCACCGCCGGAAGGCGCCGAATCGTCGGCGACATCAGCATCTCCGGCAGTGCCAGCCGGTCTGGTAGTGAACGGATCGGCCGCCTCGCCCAATACCGGCTGTCCTTCCACGGCAAGCCGCCGATTGTATGCACGCGCCCGTTCCAACTCCTCCATCGCCATCGGATACGGCCATCCGGCAACCGTGCGAGCCGCCGAATCGGATGTCTCGGCCAAGCGCCGCGCGGAATGCGCCTGCATGGCGAACGGCAACGACGCGACCACCACCGCGCCCACGATCAGCAGCACGGACACGCACCGCACCAATATGAAACGAATCCGCCGCAGCCTGCGCGCACGAACCACATCGGCAATGTCAATCGCCTCGTAAAACGACGGCGTTCCAGCGAACGTTCCAGCAGACGTTCCAGCGAACGCAACAGTTCCGGCATGACCACTGTCGGCAGCTGCATCGGCATCAGATCCGACTCCGGCGCCATTGCCGATGCCATCGTTATCATCACCGGCATCATAGGAATCAACCGAGGCGCCCGCCACGGCACCGAACAGCCGCATGGGCGAACGCAGCACCGTATGCGCATGCACGTAGGAATCCGTCCTGCGGGCGAGCAGACGGACGGGTTTACTCATCAATCGAGAGGCAGACCAAAACATGGGTTTCTCCTTCGAACACACCCATGTTCACACCCGCCATACGAAAGCCCTTGCCCCCTATAGGAGGGCTTACCCTTAGAAAGACAACGGTTTCAGGCACGAAACCGGCAATTTTGGCACCAAACCGCGCAGCACCCCACCTACCGGCGGAACGCAGCTCAGACAAGCCGTTTTCAGAGGAATGCAAGTCAGACGAATGTAAGCCAGACGAATGCAATCCAGGCGGACGAGCCCCGCAAATCCTTAAAAAACAGAAAAAGTCAAAGAAAGCGCTCAGATGAACGCACGCTCACCGAAAATCGCAGTGCCGACGCGCACGATGGTGGAACCTTCGGCGATGGCCAGTTCCATGTCGCCGGTCATGCCCATCGACAGTTCCCGGCAACGGTCCGTGCCCGGTTCGCCGGATGCGAGGATGAGGTCGCGGGTCTTGCGCAGGTGCGAGAAACCGCGGCGAATCACCGTTTCGTCGTGCACATGCGCGCCGATCGTCATCAGTCCCTGCAATTCGATGCCGTCCAACGTGCCGATTTTCTGCGCGATGCGGATGGCGTGCGCCGGATCGCAACCGGATTTCGATTCCTCGCCGGATTCGTTGACTTCCAGCAACACGCCGACAGTAATACCGCGAGCCACGGCTCTACGTGAAATTTTTTCTGCCAAATCGATTGAATCGACCGATTCGATAGTGTCGACCACCGGCAGCACTTTGCCGATTTTATTGCTTTGCAGCTGGCCGATCAGGTGGAATGGAATATGCTCCGCCGCAGCATCCGGCGCGGCGCCTGCGACGCCCAGCGAAAACCCGCGTTCCGCGCATCGCCGTGCCAGCCCTTCGGCCTTCGCCGTCACTTCCTGCGGACGGTTCTCGCCGATCATGCGCACGCCGGCATCAATCGCAGCCATGATTTCGCCGATGTCGCGCGTCTTCGTGGCGGCCAGCAGGCGCACGGAGCCGGCTTCGCGTCCGGCTTGTTCCTCAGCTGCCGCGATGCGGTCGAGCACACGATGCACGCCGTCCGTGATCTCACGTGCGCGCGCATCGTCGATCACCTCGTTGGCGAGGTTCTTGTGATCCATGTATGCAGTCATCGTCCACCTCTCGCAAATTCATTCGACCGCCGGTCCGCGGCCGGCACCACCGTTTCCGGCATGTCGGCTGATATTTCGATATCAGTGTTACCAGAAAACCGCCGACAACGTATAAAGAAGCCCGCGCGATGACCTGAAGTGAAGCGATAAAGCGGTCATAAATTCGCGCGGGCTATAAAACTAGACGGCAGTAGAAGGGGGACTTCAAAGACTCCGTCTGCACATTTAATGTATCAGATAAATGCGCGCGAACCGCCGGAAAAACCAATAAATCTGAAAACTTTTTTTCAGATTTTATCCCCCTTGCGTAGTCCCTCCACCAAACGCTCCAATTTATCGACGCGATCGCTCAACACCATCACCTGGCATACCAGCGATTGGATCTTGCCCAACGGCACTTCCGACATCGCATTGTGGCTGTCCACAGCCGTATCATGCGGTTCCGGCTCTTCGGCCGCCTTGCGCATGATGTCCTCGTCGCGCTTCCAGCGTGCGATATTGCGTTCGATGCGCTTGTGCCCGATGACCGATGGGCTCAATCCCGCGGAAATGAAGATCGCAGTTGGCTTCTCCCCCTGCAGATACCGCCTCATGCAGTCGATTTGGAATTCCCTCGCATACGTGATTCTGCTGTCCGTCACCGCGTCGATCGACGGCAATGTACGCAGGTATTCGATTTCCGCTCTACTGAACTGTCGCTTCGTCATATTCGCCCCTTGTAAATCCCCTTTTGACCGGCCATACCGATAACGCATAGACCGAATTGCCGAAATCACCACCCAGAATACCGGATGACGCACATCACCTTACGCACACCCCAAACGAAACGCGCGGCCCGTATCACCATGCGCTAAATATCCTTCTCACACTGTGAGATACCTCACAGCGACGGCACGTTTCCGGAGCACGCTGCAGCCTCGGCATGGCACGTCACCGCACGTCCAGCAACGCATTCCACAATCGCGTCCCACGAAACCCGCCGTTCCGGCCGCCGATGCAGGTACAGTTGCAAGCATCGGCGCGACCGGTCTCCGCACCGGCAACACCGAACCGCCCGCCAACGACAGGAAGGAACCCCGTGCCAGGTCGTTTCGCCCCCACCCCATCAGGCCGCATGCACATCGGCAACATCTATGCGATGCTCGGCGCATGGCTGTCCGCGCGTAGCCGCGGCGACGGCATGCTGCTGCGCATCGAAGACATCGACGAACCGCGCGTGGTGCCCGGCGCGGCCGAACTGATGATGGACGATCTGCATTGGCTTGGCTTGGATTGGGACGGCGATCCGGTGTTCCAATCCGCTCGGCACGACCTGTACCGTGAGGCGCTGCATTGCTTGGAAAACCTGACGATTGACGACGCATACGATTCGCCGTTTGACGCGCGCAACGACCACATCCCCGCAGTCGGCAGCGCACCCAATGGCGCAATCGCTGGCACAACCCCGCTGATTTACCCTTGCTTCTGCTCGCGCGCCGACATCCGTGCAGCCTCCGCACCGCAGGAAGGCGACCGTTTCATGGTGTATCCCGGCACGTGCCGCCGGCTTATCGCCAGCAATCCGGATACCGTCCGGCGGCGGCTGGCCAACGGCGACCGCCATTCGCTGCGCATCGCCATGCCCGCCGACACAAACCCGCACGCAACCGTCCAATTCGATGACGCAGTGTTCGGCCATCAGGAATTCAATCTGGCGCACGACGTCGGCGATACCATCGTGCGCCGCGCCGACGGCCTGTTCTCCTACCAGCTGGTGGTGGTCGTGGACGATCTTGACATGGGCGTCGACGACATCGTGCGCGGCCGCGACCTGCTCCGGTCGAACGCCTTGCAAATCGCCATTCGCCGAGCGCTTATCAAGGCGGGATTCCGCAAGGCGAAAACGCAGGCCTCTGCACCATCGCAGCACGCACCACAATCGCAATACACCCCATATAACCCCGAAAACCCACGGTATGCGCATCTGCCGCTTATCGACAACGCGGCCGGCCGCAGGCTCGCCAAACGCGAGCGCTCTTTGGATATGGGGGCGCTGCGCGCGCATGGCGTCACCGCGGAACAGGTTGTCGGCTATTGTGCGTGGCTGCTTGGTTTGCAGGGCGATTCCGCGCATACCAGTCCGCAGCCGATGAGCGCCGTCGAGGCGTTGCAGGAGTTCGATTGGGGTAAGGTACGGGCCGATACGGCCGACCGCAGTATCAGCCAAGACGATTTCGACGCGTATTTCGGCCTGTGACAACGGCTGGCCGGATCTCGCCGAATTGCCGAGACGACCCGGTCAGTCCGGAAAACAGCAGAAAACAGCAGAAAATAACGGGAAGCAGTCGACGTTCAGCCGATCCACAGCTCCGAGTCAAGCGGATATTCGTTGACCTTGCAGCCGTCCAAATGCATGGATTGCTCCTGCATCAGCGGCGCCAACTGGCCTTCGCCGGCGCAGGTCGTTTCGTTGTCGATGTGCCCCAGCCGGTGTCCGACCTCATGGTTGATCACCATCGTGCGGTATCGCGCCAGGTTGCCGCCGGCGGCGAGCCATTGTTGCGTGCCACCGTTCCAACGGTCGTCGTTGACGATCACGTTGTTGTCGACCCTGCAGCTGTATTCCACCGAGCATGATGGCGAGAACGACGTCATTTCCGACGCTTGGGACAGCACGAGATTGAAATCGCAGTTGCCGTCCGTGGATTGGTCGAATATGGCTCCGGCGCGTGGCCATCCGTGTTCGCCGTTGAGGATGCGGAACGCCGCGTTGCCAAATTCGTCGGCCGAACCGACGTTTCCTTTGGTTGCGATGCAGTAATGGTATTGCGTTACCGGTTTGCCGCTGTTTTGTGCGGTTTCCTGCGCTTTGTTCAGAATCGCGGTTTTCTCGTCGTCGCTCAGTGCCGCCGATTGCGCGCTCACCGCTTTGGCGACGGCCTGCTCTTCCTGCGATTGTTTGGTTTCCGGTTTGGTTTTTTTGGCCGTCTTATGCTGATTGGTTTTGGCTGTTTTCTTGGCTGGCTTCTTGGCCGACGTCGAATGCGTGGCTTGTGCCGTCGTCTGCGTGTTCGGCGTCATGCGGACCAGCAGTGCGTGCACGCTGCAGGACGTCATCGATGCGATCAGCAGGAACAGCACGAGCACCAGCACGGCGGCCCTGCGGATGCGAAACGCCTCAAGCCGTTCCCGTTGGCCCATTGTGGCGTCGGCTTTCGGATCGAGCGCACGTATGATACGACGAATCCGCTTCAATCCAGCCTCCCGATATGGTGATGTTTCTCTCTTCGGCAACAGTACCAGTCTCAGTCAACATGCCGAAGCCGCCGACCGCCATGCATACCACCTATGCGTAAGGCCCGCGATTCCGGAGGGAATCACGGGCCTTACCAGCATGCCAGACGAATGCCGGCAATCGTCAAAGTAATGCTCAGGCGAACAGCACCTTGAACAGGAACGCGCCGACGATAGCGCCTGCGATCGGGGCCACGACCGGAATCCAGGCCTCGCCCCAGCGGGAATCGCCCTTGTTCGGAATCGGCAGGATGGCGTGCAGGAGGCGCGGCATGAGGTCGCGGGCAGGGTTCAGACCAGGGCCGGTCGGGCCGCCCATGGAGGTCACGAGGCCCCACACGATGAAGCCGACGACGATGGATGCGGCGGCCGGGTTCGCCTTGCCCCACGGCAGGGACAGGCAGCACAGGGCGCCGAGCACCAGCATGAAGGTGCCGAAGAACTCGTTGAGGAAGTAGTTCACGCGGTCGTTGTGCGCGTCGGTGGTGCAGAAGGTGCCGAGGATGGCTTCGGCATCGTCGGTGTCCTTGTAGTGCGGCAGGTAGGTGACGTACACGATGAGCTGGCCCGCCACTGCGCCGAGCAGCTGGGCGATGATGTACGGCAGGACCTCGTTCCACGGAAACATGCCGTTGACGGCCTGCGCGAGGGTCATGGCCGGGTTGATGTGGGCGCCGGAGACGCCGCCGAACATCAGGACCGGGAACATGACGCCGAAGCCGTAGCCCATGGCGATGTTCAGCCAGCCGGCATGGTAGCCCTTGGTGTTTTTCAGTTCCGCGTTGGCGACAGCGCCGTTGCCGAAGACCATCAGCACGGCGGTGCCGACGAATTCCGCGGCAAGCTTGGTGAAGAGTGTGTATTCCACTGCAGTTTCCTCTATTGCTTCTTCTCTAACGATTCTTACGATTCGTGCGATTCGAGATGAATTGCGATTCCGCTCTGGGCGGACAACAGCGCACTACCTTACTCCGTACGGAGGAAGTAATGCGGCTTTGGGTGGACACATGTCCGAAATACGAAAAAGACCCAAGCCATTGGCTTGGGTCTTGTCTGTGCCCCCTCAGGGATTCGAACCCTGGACACGCTGATTAAGAGTCAGCTGCTCTAACCAACTGAGCTAAAGGGGCGTTGGTCTTGGCGAGGTTTTTGTTCTCGCTGAGCACATGGAGTAAATATACTCAGAATCGGAAAGAACGCAACCCTCGGCGTGTCGCAATCATAAAACCGCTATTTTCCAACGTTTTCAGCAAATCGCCATCTATGGTGCACATCGCGTCATACGACGAAAAATGCGGCGCGATGGCGCCATAAAATCCAAGTAATCACATTTTCTTCACATTCTGCCGCAATGCAACCACTCCGACAGTCAACGGCACGAACTTTTCCATCACACATTTTCACCGCGGCGAGCCGAATAGCACGCATCATCGTCGAGCCCGTCGGCGCGCCAGAGGCCCTTTATAATAAGGACCATGGCGCGTCACAGGAGTATATGACGCGCATCAAGAAGAAGAAAGGCTTACCTATGGCATGCCCAAATTGCGGTCAGCCGACCATCGAAGGCGCTAAATTCTGCGCCTCGTGCGGATCACCGCTCACCCAAACGACCGCGGCGGCACCGCAAGCGCCGGCCGCGCCGGAATCCGATGACGGCACCATGCTGTCTTCCGCGCCGCACATGGCAGCGGCCCCGCAGATGCCGACCACTGCCGTCCCGCTGCCCAATAGCGCCGCACCGGCAGCTCCGCAAACCACCGTCCCGCAGCCCACCACACCGCAACCGGCGGCGCAAGCACAGCCGACCGCTCAGGCGCAGGCAACGCAAACGGTGGCACCACAGGCCGCGCCGACGCAGCAGTTCCAGTACGCGCCATCCCCGGCCCCGCAGCCGGCAGCAGCGCCGCAGCCAAGCCAGCCGACCCAGCAAATCGCCCGTCCGGCGGCCGATCCCACCATCACCGCGCTGACCACACCGCAGTCCATGAAGACCATGGGCGCCAGCCTCGGCATCGGTCTCGGCGCGAGCGTGGTGTTCGCACTGCTCGCATCAATCGTCTTCTTCATGGGCAATGCCGCGGCCAGCAACGGGCTTGCCGGCATTCCGGGCTTTTCCGACACCGCCTCCTTCCTGGGCAACAACGGTGTGTCCGGCTCCGGCCCGAATTTCTTCCAGATTCTCTTCACCGTGATGACGCTCGGCGTTGGCGGTTCGCTGAATCTCAAAACCAGCTCCCAGGGCTTCTCGCTGAGCAATCTCGGCATTGACGCCTCGCACGTCAGCGTGACGCTGCCGGTCGGACTGCCCGGTGTGGCATTGGCGATCGGCGCCGCGTTCGGCGCATACATGCTGGCACGCAGGTTCGCGCTTCGTTTCAAGTGGACGGGCGTCATCAGCTCGCTGATCGTCGGCGTGCTGTCCGGCCTGGTGCTGCTGGTCTTCGCCGCCATCTTCCCGGTGACGGTGGGTGGTTCCTACAGCGACTATTCCGCTTCCGCGTCGCTTTCCGGCGTGTCCTTCCGCACGTTCTGCATGACGTTCCTGCTGTCGGCGGCCGGTGCGCTGGCCGGCTACGCGTTGGCACAGTATGCGGGCGATTCGGGTAACGTCTTCTCCGCCGCTTGGCGTTGGGCGCACCGCGCTCGTGGCTTCGTGCGCACGCTGGTCGAATCGTTTGCGATCTACGGAGTGCTGTTCCTGGTGCTTGGCCTGGTGGCAACAATCGCCATGTCCGCCGCGAACCATCTCGGCGCAGGCGGTCTGCTGCTGGTTCCGCTGCTGTTCCCGGCTCTGCCGCTTATGCTGATTTCGCTGTCCTCGTTCGGCGGCATCGCCTTCTCGACGTCCAGCTACAGCGTCCATACGATCACGTTGTTCAACGTGTCCTCCCTCAGCCAGTATGGCTGGATTCTGTGGATCTGCTTCGTGCTGTTCCTGCTTGCCACGTTCTATATCGCGCTGCGTGAGACCGCGCGCAATATGTACGACCCGTATTACGCGGGCTGGCAGCATACGTGGAAGGCTCCGGTGGCCGCGATGGCGTTCTGGCTGGCCGCAGAGTTCCTGTTCACTTATTTCGCGGCGGGATACGCCTCGTCCAGCATGTCGATGACGACCCCGATGTGGTATTTCCTCGTCGCCGGCATCTGGGCGTTCCTGATCGAGGTGGCCGCGATGACGTTCGGTCCGACGCTGGTGGCGTCCCTGCCGGGCATGTGGCGGATCATCGTCGGTGGCACCGTGCAGCAGACCCCGCAGAACGTGGTCGATTACGTCAAGTCCTGCGATCCGTCCTACGGCATGAAGAAGACCTCTGCCACGGCGAGCGCCACGACCGCAACAGCGACCATGCCGACGGCTTCGGCTGCCGCACAGCCGGCCAATCCAACTACTCCGGCAGCTCCGGCCGCATCGGTCCCCCAGCCCGCGACGCCGGCTGCGCCAATGCCCGCGCCCACCGCAACGCCTGTTTCACAGGCCGTTCCACAACCGGTCGCTCCGACGTCCATGCCCAATACGACAACGGGCAACACGGCAACGGGTGCGGTGCCGCTGCCGCAATCGCCAGCAGGCGCGGCTTCTATGCCGGTCGCAGCTCCGGGGGCAGGTCAACCGCTCGACCCAAAAACTAAGAAGACGATCCTTATCAGCGGCATCGTAATCGGTGCCCTGATTATGTTGGGCATTGTCTACGGTGTGCTCAACTCGACCGTCTTCAGCGCGAAATCCGTGGCGCAAAGCTATCTGACGGCGATTGCCGACGGCAAGTATGGCAAAGCCAATGGCATCGCCGATCCGCAGGTGGACAAGGACCAGCTCAAGCTGCTGTCCGACACCGTAGCGAAGGCCGACAACGCCACGATCGCCAACCCGCATATCGATAGTGTCAAAACCGTCGAAGGCGTGGCCAAGGTCAACGTGACGTATTCGCTGAACGGCAAGAACGTCAACGATTCGCTCACCATCAACAAGGACGGGTCGAAGTTCCTGCTGTTCCCGAATTGGAAGATCTCGAGCCCACTGCTCAAGACCATCACCGTGTCGGTGCCCAATGCCGTGGAATCGTTGTCCGTCAACGGTGTTGACGTGACCGCGAAGAATGCGGAGAAGTCGGACAGCGGCACGTGGACGCTGCGCGTCTACCCGGGTTCGTACAAGGTGTCGATCGGCAAGTCAGGGTATGTCACCAGCGGCATCACCATGGTGCGCACGAACGCGGACTCCGATGCCGCCGATCTCAAGATCATGCCTACGGCCAAGCTTAAGGAGGACTTGAGCAAGGCCGTGAACGCCAAGCTGGACGAATGCGCGAAGTCCACCGACTACGCGCCGGAAGGCTGCCCGTTCGGCTTCGACCTGTACGACGAGGACTACTACCGCAACTTCGCATGGTCCATCAGCGCCTATCCGAAACTGTCCGACATCGATCTCGATTACGGCACGTTCTCCACCCGGCAGGGCAAGGCGAAGTGCACGTATGAAGAGAAGAATTTCGACGATTCGTGGGAGTCTCAGGACGACAGCACCCACTTCACCGTCAACGGCAGCTTCAGCATCAGGGATGGCAAGCTCAGCGTCACGATTGACGATGAGGACTGATGCCGGCTAAAGAGCGGATATAGGAAAATCCCCCGCACCAATCGGTACGGGGGATTTTCGATGCTTAAGCTCAGACGTGTTTCAGCCTGAAGTCATTCACCGCCGGTCCGTAAGGACGTCGAGCGGTGAATGGGGCGAAATCACTCAGCGACGACCTTCACGAAGAAGTTGGCGGTGATTTCCGGGTGCAGGGCGACGGTTGCCGGGAAGTCACCGGTGGTCTTGATCGGCTCAACGGTGATGTTCTTCGGGTTGACCTCAACCTTGGAGGAGAGCGCGATGGCGATCTTCTCTGCGGAGATGCCGCCGAACAGCTTGCCGGACTCGGAGACCTTGGCAGCGATTTCGACGGTGGAACCCTCGATGATTTCCTTGGCGGCAACAGCCTCTTCGCGGGTGGCGACGGCCTTGGCCAGACGAGCGCGCTTCATGGCCTCGATCTGGGCGGCGGCACCCTTGGACCAAGCGAAGGCCAGGCCCTGCGGGAACAGGTAGTTGCGGGCGTAGCCGGACTTGACGGCCACGACGTCACCCGGGTGACCCAGGTGGTTGACGGACTTGGTGAGAATAACCTTAGTTTCAGCCATTGTTCAAACCTCTCTAAGATCAGCGGCCGGACGTGGCGTACGGCAGCAGGGCCATCTCGCGGGCGTTCTTGATAGCCTTGGAGATCTCGCGCTGCTCCTGCACGGTGACACCGGTGATACGACGGGAACGAATCTTGCCGCGATCGGAGATGAACTTACGCAGCAGGGCGACGTCCTTGTAATCGATCTCGGTGACCTTGGCGGCCTTCAGTGGATTCGGCTTCTTCTTAAACGGCTTGACCGGCGGCTGCGGCCTCTTGCGTGACATCTTGATGTTCTCCTTAAAATCTGGAAATACTGCGATTAAGCTGCTTGTTTCGCTGTTCGCCTATGTTGCGGACGGGGTTCGGTCCGTCAGAATTCCGGTTCGTCGCTGTCGCCGCCGAATTCGGAGGAACCTCCGAAGGACTGGGACGCGCCGAAGGAACCGAAGGACGAGCCGGAGTTATCCGAGCTTGACCACGGGTCCGAGGCCGGAGCGGATTGTGCGGGAGCGGCGTTGACCGGAGCGGAGGCTCCACCCTGATATCCGGCGCCGCCAGCATAGCTGGAGCCACCCTGATATCCGCCGTTGTTGCCGCCGAAACCGCCGTTGTTGTTGGCGTTGTTGTAGCCGCCGCGATTGCCGCTGAAGCCTCCGTTGCCGGACGAGCTTTGACGGGTCACCTGGGCGGTCGCGTAGCGCAGGGACGGGCCGATTTCGTCGACCTGCATCTCGATGACGGTTCGCTGGGAACCGTCCTGCGCCTGGTAGGAACGCTGCTGCAGACGGCCTTGCGCGATGACGCGCATGCCCTTGGACAGACTCTGCGCGCAATGTTCGGCCATGTCGCGCCACGCGGAGCAGCGCAGGAACAGGGCCTGACCGTCTTCGAACTGGTTCGAGTTACGGTTCCAGGTGCGCGGAGTGGAGGCGATCGTAAAGCTGGCGACGGCGGCGCCGCTGCCAATGGTACGAATTTCCGGATCGGCCGTGAGGTTGCCCACCACGGTGATTACAGTTTCACCTGCCATGTCGTTACCTACTTACTTTGCAGCTTAGAAAGCTTGGTTTACTTACTTGCGAAGAATCTTCGTACGGATGACGGATTCGTTCAGGTTCAGCAGACGATCGAGTTCGTCGCTGGTGGCCGGCTCAGCGGAGTAGTTGACCACGACGTAGTTACCTTCGGTCTTGCCGGCGATTTCGTAGGCAAGCTTGCGACGGCCCCAGATGTCGATGTTCTCGACGGCACCGCCTTCCTTGGTGACAGTTTCCAGATACTGCTCGGTCAGCTTCTTCAGACCGCGCTCATCCAGCTCAGGATCAGCAATGAACATCAGTTCGTACTTATGCGCAGACATCACCCACCTCCTTCGGACTATCGGCCATGGACCTTCCATGGCAGGAGTGTGTATGCGTGCTGCCTTCAGGCATCGATAAGTCGCAATGAACATATGGATACGATTGATGGCAGCTTGTACAGGCTACCCCGACGCCGCGACGTATCGAAACGGCGTCTGCCGGGTGCGAAATCACGTGCGGAGGCAAGCAAAAAGCCCCGCTCGCAAGCGGGGCTTAATCGCAAAGAATCGTAATAAATCCTGAAATATCGCGAGAGCCGTATGGCAATCGCGCGAAATATCAGGCGTAGATGTTGCGCGGGCGCATGTCTTCGGGCAGGCCGTTGAGCAGCGTCGAAACGGAGCCGGATTCGAACACGGAGCGGATGCCGGCGGCCAGCAGCGGGGCCACGGACAGGACGGTCATGTTCGGCAGGCGCTTCTCTTCGGGCACCGGAACGGTGTCGGTGAGCACGATTTCGCGGGCGCCGCAGTCGCGCAGGCGCTCCACGGCCGGGCCGGACAGCAGGCCGTGGGTGGCGACGAGCGTCACGGACTTCGCGCCGGCGTTGTTCAGCGTGCGCACGGCCTCGCAGATGGTGCCGGCGGTGTCGATCATGTCGTCGACGACCACGCAGTCGCGTCCCTTCACGTCACCGATGATGCCGTGTGCCTCGGCATGGTTCGGGCGCGTGGTGTCACGGGTCTTGTGGATGAAGGCGAGCGGCAGTCCGCCGAGCTTGGCGGCCCACTGTTCGGAAACCTTGATGCGGCCGGCGTCCGGGGACACGATGGTGGTGTTCTCCAGCGGCATGCTGTTGCGCACGTAGTCAAGCAGGATCGGCATGGCGGTGAGATGGTCGACCGGGCCGTCGAAGAAGCCCTGCTCCTGGGCTGCGTGCAGGTCGACCGTCATGATGCGGTCGGCGCCGGCGGAACGGAACAGGTCGAACATGAGGCGTGCGGTGATGGGCTCGCGGCCCTGATGCTTCTTGTCCTGGCGGGAATAGCCGAGGAACGGCGCGACCACGGTGATGGAACGTGCGGAGGCGCGCTTCATGGCGTCCACCATGATGAGCTGCTCCATGATCCACTTGTTGATCGGCTCGGTGTGGGCCTGCATCACGAAGGCGTCGGCGCCACGGACGGGCTCGGTGTAGCGCACGTACATCTCGCCGTTGGCGAAATCGTATGCGGTGGTCTCAAGTACGTCGGTTCCCAGGTATTTTGCGGTTTCCTGAGCCTGCTCGGGGTACGCGCGACCCGTCACCAGAGCCAGTTTCTTATCCGGAGTGCCTTCGAGAATCGCCGACATGCTTGCCTTCCCAATTGTTCGATATGTGAAAATAAGCCAAACTCCAATATAACAATGCGGGTGCCCACGGCACGCGGCCGTTGCGGAAGCGTTTCACCATACCGCTCCAAACTGCCGTCGGCAACATCAAAAAATCCCCAAACCATCGACGCAGAAGGCACATCTCAACGTCGATGGTTTGGGGGGAAAACCGGATTACCGGACTATTCGGCGGACGCGAACGCCTCGCGGATCTGCGCCGCGTTGCCGTAGGACGCCTGCGCGCCGTAGCCGGTGGCCGCGTACGCCGAAACGTACGAGGCGAGTTCGGCGGATTCGGACAGCGCCAGTCCGGACGCCAGACCTGCCAGCACGGTGCCCATGAAGGAATCGCCGCAGCCGGTGGTGTCGACGGCCTTGACGTGTACCGGGGCGATGCGCTGGACGCGGTGTTCCGGATCGTCCGCGGTGCCGTCGAGTACCACGGAACCGTCGCCGCCGAGCGTCACGATCGCCTGTTCGAAGCCGAATCCGCGCAGTTCGTCGAGCGCGTGCCACCAGTCGAACGAATCCCAATCGTCGTTCTCCGGCTCGTCGATGTCGAGCAGTTGCGCCATTTCATGCTCGTTGACGAGCAGGATGTCGGATGCTTCGATCAGTTCCACCGGCAGGGACGGGGTGAACGGCGAGTCGTTGAGCAGCACCTTCACGCCCGCTTCGTGGCACATGCGTGCGGCCGCGGTGACGGTTTCGATGGGGCTTTCCAGGCACAGGCCGAGCACTGTGGAGTGGGTCAGCGCGTCACGCACGGATTCGACGTAGTCGACGGTCACCTGCGCGTTGGAGCCGGGCGAGTACACGATGGTGTTCTCGCCGTGCGCGTCCACGGTGATGACGGTGGTGCCGGACGGGCCGAGCACGCGGCGCACGTGCGTGGTGTTGACGCCCGCTTCGCCGAGCGCTCCGAGCAGGAAGTCGGCGTTGTCGTCGGAGCCGACCGCGCCGAACATCTGCACGGTTGCGCCGATGCGCGCTGCGGCGGCCGCCTGGTTGCCGGATTTACCGCCTGGCAGCAGCTGCAGCGGACCGCCGGTGATGGTCTCCCCCGGCCCTGGCAGACGCTGTGCGGTGACGGTGTAATCCGCATTCATCGAGCCGATTACGGACACTGTGCCGTGGATGCGGTCCAATGCAGAGAGAACTTCGGTCGCGCTCATCTTTGTCTTCCTTAAATGAAGAGGAGATTTGTGAAATATTGTTTTTCAGTAATCGCAATTTTACAAATCTCCATTGTTTATATTGAGGATGTTTTATGCGATTGTTTGGCCGGTTACGCTTATTCGGCTTTGGTTGCGAGTCCGGAGATGCGGGTCATGAATTCGTTCAGGAAGCGCGGCACATCAACGCCGACTGCCACCTTCATGGTCTTGACCGGATCGTTCAGACGGGTTTCATCGCCAATGGTACGTCCGCGGGTCGGGCCGTCCACGTCGACCTTCATGTTGATGTCGAGCGTGGTGACGAGCGTCGGGTCGACGGCGACGCCGACGGCGAGCGGATCGTGCAGGCCGCAGCCGCCGAGGTGCGGCGAGGTGGTCTCGTAGGCCTTGATGTAGAAGTCGGTCATGTCCGCGAGGAACTTGCCGGCCTTGGTGCCAAGGTCGCGCCACTGTTGGGTTTCCTTATAAGTGAGCAGGGTCTGCAGGGTCACGTCGAGGCCGATCATGGTGGTCGGGGTGCCGGAGCGGAACAGGTAGTCGGCGGCTTCCGGATCCTGCGAGATGTTGGCTTCCATGCAGGCGTTGCAGTTGCCCGGCACGGTCAGCGCGCCGCCCATGAGCACCACGCGGCCGATCTCGTCCTTGATTTCCGGAGCCTTCTTCAGGGCGGCTTCGATGTTGGTCATCGGGCCGGTCGGCACGTAGATGAGGTCCTTGCCGTAGGTCTTGACGGCGTCGATGATGAAGTCGACGGCCGATTCGGTTTCGACGGAACGGTTGGAGTCGGGGATGTCCACGTCGCCGATGCCGTTGTCGCCGTGGATGAACGCGGAGATCGGCAGCACTTCGAAGTGGTCGGTGGTGCTGGAGTGCGACAGGCCTTGGTAGACCTTGACTTCCGGGTGGCCGAGCAGGTCGGTGACGGCGAGCGCGTTGCGTACGCCCTGTTCCACGAGCACGTTGCCGTAGGTGCCGGTGATGCCGATGAGTTCGACTTCCGGGCTGCCCAGCGCGTAGGAGATGGCGAGCGCGTCGTCGACGCCGGTATCGAGATCAAGAATGAGCTTCTTCATGATTGCGCCTTCCTCGTTGATTGGCTGTGACGGCCGTTCGCGTCCGCGCGGCTGCCGCCTTTGTTGTGTTCTTTTTTGTGCGATGTTTTATGCGATTGTTGTGTGGTGTTGAGTACGGTCTCTGTATCACCTCACAACATTATGATAAAACGTTTTATCAAGATTTCCAAATCATCCTTTCGACGTGCGTGTCGCGGCGGAAAACCGCCCCTTTCTCCGATACGCGCCCCACGTTACACGCGCAATACGCAATACACGCATCGCACGCGTTATGCGCGTTATGCGCAAGCGGCCTGCACCAGTTTCGGCGTCAACACCTTCACCTGCGGCGAGGCGAGCCACGGACGGCCCGCACCGGAATCGCCATCGCCACGTACCACGGCGTCGATTCGACTGCCCAGCATGCCCCAGCCGGCGGCGGCCAAATCGACCACGCTCTGTTCGACGGTGGTCATGCGCAAACCCAATCCGAATCGTTTGAGAATGTTGTCGTAGCCGATCACCTGCATGTCTTCGGTGACGTGCAGCCCGCGTTCCGCCATACGCTGACGGAAGCCGAGCGCCATCACGTCGTTGCAGCAGAACACGGCGGTCGCACCGCCGTCGATGATCCGGTCGGCAGCATGATAGCCGCCGTCGAAACGGTAATCGCCGGACACGCACAACGCGGGATCGAACCGCTCCCCCGCCTGCTCGATCGCATCCACGAAACCACGGCGACGGTCGGCCGCGCTCGATTCGGCCACATCGCCCGTCACAATGCCGATGCGCTTGTGCCCGCCTTCCAGCAGGTATTGTGCCGCAAGCCGACCGCCGAGATAGTTGTCGAAGCCGACCGCGTCACACCAACCGCATTGCGTCAGTCGGTCGATGAGCACCACCGGGCAGGTGACACGCTCCACGTCCTCACGCAACGCGGCGCCGGCACCGGCCGCGCAGGATTCGCGCGCGGGAATCAGCAGCACGCCATCCACCCCACGTGACGTCAGCCTGCGCAGCAAAGCCTGTTCCGACTCACGCGAATCATCCGAATTGGCCACGATCAGCGAATACCCCTGCGCGGCGCATTCATCCTCCACGCACTTGGCAAGCGCCGCGAAAAACAAGTTCTCAATATCAGGCACAATCAACGCCACCAACTGGGATTGCTTGGTCACCAAGCTTCGCGCGCTCTGATTCGGCACATAATTCAGTTTCTTCGCCGCATCGGCAATGACCCTGCGCTTCTCCTCGGACACGCGAGCAGGACGATTATTCAACACCAGCGAAACCGTCGTCACAGACACCCCTGCGGCAGCGGCCACATCCTTCAGCGTCGCACGATACGCCATCCAAACCCCCTTAAAACGTTTATCCCTCCAGCATAAATACCACGCAAACCTGACGCGCCCAGCATCGCAATAACAAACAAATTCCTTTCACAGCAAAATAATCCGCACTATTTCCACCGGTAAATCGTTTCTCGGAAGTGTTTTTGCATACTCGCAACGTTTGTCCAAAATGAGCGCCGCACAAGAAGAAAGGAACCAGCAATGCGGCCAACCACGCAGAAAAACAATGTGAGACAGCGCAAAACCATCGCCATCGTCGCAGTGATCGCAGTGGTCGCCATCGCACCCACCAAACGCTATGAGAGGTCGAGATCTCCGTCCATGCGTAGAAACTCCATCAGGTTGAGATGCCTTACGCCGTCACGTTGCATTGGCAGCTGGTCCAAACTGAACAGGTATTTCGGATACCCGTCAACCAGCTTCGTGAACGGACGGAATTCACGCTCCTCAACATTAGGATCCTGCACACTCATCGACACCTGCACATAGGCGTACCGTTCCCGCTTACGCACAATGAAGTCGCACTCCAGCTTACCAATAATGCCCACGCTCACCTCGTAGCCTTTCGACCTCAAATGCACGTACAGCGCATTTTCCAAGGCTGGTCCGTAACTCATTCGCGTACCAGCGTTACGCGCGAATCGTATGCCAGGATCCGCAAGATAATACTTCTCCCCTCCTCTCAACGACCTGCGCGAACGCAAATCGAATCGCGGGCATTTGTAGAGGACCTTCGCACTCTCCAACAGCCGGACATAGTTCGCAAGAGTCTCACGTTTGACCGTCACGCCTTCGCCATGTTTCATATAGTCGACGATCCCCGACAGATTCGTGGGAGCTGCATAGTTGTTGATGAGATAGTCCTGCACACGCTGGAAGGTATCGCGGTGACGCACCACTTTGCGTGCGGCTATGTCTTTGTTGAAGATCTGCCCTATGACCTACCACAACCAAGAACCTAACCCACGAAAACAGCAGAAGCCCCTCAACTCTTCAATTCCACTACAAAGGTCACATCACGGCATACGCACGCCGACGCGCGTAT
>OLOU01000773.1_pt1 | contig 26043 bp, 26 predicted proteins | sample 1672101 | NCBI WGS metagenome assembly OLOU01 (sample SAMEA3136645, study PRJEB25190) | human gut metagenome | biome: human gut; feature: human-associated habitat; material: faeces | place: Austria | collected 2013
GCGGCAGACTGCTTACCGAATGCGGCATTGCTGCGCTCGCCGCATTGATGAGTACCTCGATAGACGATGATTAGGTGTACTTCTACAAGATGGGCAGATCTCTGGGGGTTCCAAAGGGGGTGTTCTCTTTCGCGAAAGAGAACACCCCCTTTGACTCGCTCCCCTGCGCGCGGCGCAGGGAAACCCTTTGCACTTCTTGCAAGAAGAAAATAAAAGACTTCCTTTTCTAAAAAATCTCTGTTACAATACAGTATACAAATACTAAATCGCAAGGAGAACTTTGATGAAAAAGCTGCTTTGCCTTCTTCTGACGCTCGCTATGACGCTTTCGCTCGCCGCCTGCGGCAGCAAGGCGGACGACAAGACGCTGGAAGAGGACGATCCCACACAGGCGGAGACGCCCGTCGACGACAAGCAGGACGAGCCTGCCGCGGATGACGCGGACAAAGACAATGCGTCCGACGCTACAGAGATCGAACCCGACGCAAACAAGGGCGAAAAGCCTAACGAGGCACAAAAGCCCGCGGAACCGACCAAGTCCGACAGCAAGAAGGACGAGACGCCCGCAAGCAAGCCGTCCGAACCTGCTAAACCTGCCGAGCCCTCCAAGCCCGCGGAAACACCGTCGGAAACACCTGCGGCGCAGGACACCGGCGCGCTCTCACTGCTCACGTCTGTCTGGAGCACGTACAGCGAGGATGACAAATTTCCCGCCGCGGGCGGAGACGCAGAGCACAGCGTCGACGGCGCGCCCGGCAGCTTCGATGTGTCGAACGCTGACAACCTGACCTATCAGCTGACGTTCCCGTCCGCCGACGTGTCGCTCATCGACGGCGCGGCATCGCTCGTGCACATGATGAACCTCAACACCTTTACCTGCGGCGCGTTCCACGTCAGTGACGCGAGCAACGTTTCGACCGTCGCCGCCGACATCCGCAGCGCCGTGCAGGGCAAGCAGTGGATGTGCGGCTTCCCCGAAAGGCTCGTGATCCTCACGTCGGGGCAGTACGTCGTGTCCGTCTACGGCAACGAGAGCCTGGTCAATACGTTCCGCGATAAGTTCGTCGCCGCCCACAGCGGTGCGAGCACCGTCTATGACGAGGCCATCGGCGCGTAACTTCATCAAAAAAGGAAGCGCAAGCAAAATGCTTGCGCTTCCTTTTTACAATTCGATGATCTGGCAGGGGACGGGGATGGGCAATTCCTCATGTGTGGAGAGGATCACGATCTTCGTCTCTGCCGCGCGCAGGATGGCGCGCATCGCGGCCTCGCGGTTTTCCGCGTCGAGGCCGGTGAACGGCTCGTCGAGCGCGATGGCGTCAGACGGCGCGAGCAGCGCGCGGGCGAGCGCTAGCCTACGCTGCATGCCGCCGGAATAATCGCGTACCTTCTTTTTCCTCACGTCGCCAAGTCTCAGTTCTTCCAGGAGCGCCTGCGCCGCCGCGGCGTTGTAATTCGCTCCGAGGACGAAGCGAAGATTTCCCTCTGCGTCCAGCCCTTCGAGCAGGCGGTTTTCCTGAAAGACCGCCGTCCAGCGAAATTTATCGCCGTTGACCGTGCCGCTGTCCGGCGTTTCCAGCCCGAGCAGCACGCGCAGCAGCGTCGTCTTGCCGATGCCGGAGGGACCGAGCAGACGCGTCACACCGACACGCGCGGTAAAGGAAATGTCGTCAAGCACGGTGTTCTCGCCGTAGCACTTGCAAAGGTGTTCGACTCGAAGCTCCATCATGCGCCCATCCTTTCTGCGATCTTGTCCACGAGGAGAAGAAACAGCTTTTCAAACGCCGCCGAGATCAGCACGATCGCCGCCGTCCAGGCGAAGAGGTCGGCGGTCTGGAAGTATATCTTCGCGTTGTAGAGCTTCTCACCGATCGAGCCGCTGGAGAGGGCGATGACCTCCGCCGCGGTGCCGGCCTTCCAGCAAAGGCCCAGCGCCGCACTGACGGCGGAGCGGAAGTAGGGAAGCACCTGCGGCAGATACACGCCCCGCAGCGTGCGCGAAAACGGCACGCGGAACACGCGCACCATCTCCAGAAGAGAGGCGTCCGTGCGCCGGATGCCCTCAAGCACATTTAAGTACACGGGCGGGAAGACCATCAGCGCCGCGATGAACAGCGGCAGCGTTCGGCTGGAGAGCCAGATAAGCGCCAGAATGATGAACGACGCCACCGGCACGGTCTTGACCGCCGCCACGAGCGGCGCAAGCAGCTCTTCGACGCGCGAAAACCGCGCGGAAAGCGCCGCCAGCACAACTGCCAGCGCGCAGGAAAGCAAAAAGCCGCCCAGAATGTGCATGCTCGACGTGCCGATGGCGCACCAGAACACCGCCGTGCCCGCCAGCGAAATGAGCCGCGCGAGCGAGGATACGGGAGAGGGGAGCAGCAGCGCGCCGTGCGGGTATGCCGCGTGCAGTGCCATCGCGGCAAGCTGCCAGACGATCAGCCAGAAAGCGACTGCCCAGAGATGCACGTTCTGCTTTTTTCCGCGCATGATCATCTCTCCTTTCCTTGAAATACGGCGGCGGGACAGCGCCCGCCGCCGCAAAGAATTTATGCGAAATAGAAGCTGTTATCCGGCATCTCGCCGCCGACAGCGGCGGGAGACGCATTGTAGAGCACCTCTAAATAACCGGGCAGCGCCTCAAGAAGGTCTGCCCCCGTCAGGCAGACGATGTTGCAGTAGGGCAGTGCCTTTTCCGCGACAGCGGCGTCCACGATGCTGTATTCGCCGATGAGCGCGGCGGCGTCCGCGGTGTTGGCATTGACGTAGTCAACGCTTGCGGCGTATTCCTTCAGGAATTCGTTCACGGCCGCGGGATTTTCCTCCACGACCGCGCGGCGGGCAACAATGACGCCCGTGATAAGCGCCGAGCCGTTATCGAGTGCGTCCCATTCAGCATTCAGATCGAGCGCCATGCGCAGGCCCTCGATCTTGCTCTGCGCCACGGTGACGAAGGGCTGGGGCAGGAGCGCAACGCTCGCCTGGCCGGAAGCCAGCGCCGCGACACACTCGCTGTGCTCGCTCTTCCAGTCGATCGTCACATCGTTATCGGGATCGATGCCGTTTTCCGTGAGAAGATAGCGCAGGGCGTATTCCGGCGTAGAGCCCTTGCCCGCCGCCACGATGGTCTTGCCCTTCAAGTCGGCCATGGAGTGCACGCTCTCGCCGTTTTCCACGATGTAGAGAACGCCGAGCGTGTTGACCGCCAGCACCTCGATCTCGCCCTCCGTCTTATTGTAGAGCACGGCGGCGAGGTTCGCGGGCACGCAGGCCATGTCGAGCTCGCCCTTGAGGAGCGCGGGCGTCACTTCATCCGCAGAACCGGCAAGGGTAAAGGTATATTCATTGCCAGTCGTTTCGCCGCTTTCGCTGTCCTTCATCAGCTTCACAAGGCCCATGGCCGTAGGGCCTTTGAGCGCGGCGATGGAATAGTTCGCAGGGGTGAACTCCTCCTGTTCGGTCTGCTGGTCGTCCTGCGCGTCGTTCGGCGTCTCATCCGCCTTCTGTCCGCAGGCGGCGAGCGAGAAGACGAGCGCAATCGTCAGGCACAGGGCCAAGAGATATTTGAGATTCTTTTTCATTGTTTTTCTTCCTTTCCGATGCTGCCCTCGGGCGCGTAGACCGTTTTGGCGGTGATGCCGTCCAGACGGCCGATCTTGCCCGACAGGGCGGAGATGACGTTGCCCGGCGCGTCGAGCGCCACGCTGATGATATTCACGCCCTTTTCGCGGTACGGCACGCCCATGCGCCCGATGATATACTGACCGTACTGGTGCAGAAGCTCGTTGAGCGGCTGGACAGAGCTTCCCCCGCGGACGATGATGGCCAGCACGGCGACTCTCGTTTCCATTAACGCATTCTCCTTTGTCAAAATAAAAATCATCCCTTCCGCCGTTCAGCAGAAGGGATGGAAACAGCAAATGACGACGCAGCAGGGCTGTGTCTTTGTTTTCCCTCTTCTTGTGGCTCGGAACGCATCCTCGCTGTCAGAACGGTAGAATGAATCTGGTTCGCCGCTGGTCAGAGTAGTCTTCCCGGAAGGCAAAGCGATGATACCACACTTTCGCCGCAGCGTCAAGATGGCGGGACAATGGTATCGGATAAGCTGGAAAAAAGGCCAAAAGAAAACGTCCGTGAACAGTGCAAGGCATATAAATTCCATTGACTTTTTCGGCGTTATCTTATACGATATGATTAACGCACAAGTTTTATACGCAGGGCTGGATCCCGGCCCCGGGAAGTCAGCTCTGTGATCTCACAGGGCTGATTTTTGCTATTTGGGGAGAAATGAGAGGGAAGCGCATGCCATATTACGCACACATCCGGCAGGATGAAAACGGCGAGACCATCTATCAGACCGTCGCGGAGCACCTGACAGGTACAGCTGCGCTGTGCCGAGAGTTTGCCGCCGACTTCGGCGCAGAGGCGGACGGAGATCTGATGGGGCTCGCGCACGATCTCGGCAAATGCACTGACGCATTCCAGAAGCGCCTGCTTGAAGGTGGTCCCGTTGTCGACCACACCACGGCGGGGATGCTCACCTGTATAAAGATGAAGCGGCCCAGCGCCGCCGCGTGCGTCGCCGGTCACCACGGCGGACTTTTGGATGTCGGAAATCTGAGGACCGCCCGCGCGGGCGAGGCTACGCTCTCCGGCCGGTTCAAAAAGGGCGTAGAGGGACACTATCTTGAGCGCTGCGGCGAGAGCGGCGTGACACTGCCAACTCTTCCGCCTGAGACGCCGGAACGGGATCCATTGAAAGCGTCGTTTCGGACAAGGATGCTCTATTCCTGTCTGGTGGACGCGGATTTTCTCGATACGGAGCGGTTCATGGACGGCGAACGTGGGCGCGGCGGATATGACGATCTTCCGACGCTGCTAAGGCGGCTGAAAGAATACATCGCGCCGTGGCAAAATCCCAAAACAGCGCTCAACAAGCTGCGCTGCAAAATTCTAAACATCTGTCTGGATACAGGCAGTAAACCAAAAGGCATTTACACTCTCACCGTGCCGACCGGCGGCGGAAAGACGGTCGCGTCGCTCGCCTTTGCGCTGCGGCACGCAGTGGCGCACGGGATGAAGCGGGTGATCTACGTCGTGCCGTACACGTCGATCATCGAGCAAAATGCCGAAGTATTCCGCGAGATCCTCGGCGACGGCAATGTGCTCGAGCATCACTCAGGTGTGCAGTTCGAGCTTTCCGACGGCGCGTCGCCCGAGGAGGTGCGCCGCGCGCTGGCGGCGGAAAACTGGGACATGCCGGTCATCGTCACAACGGCGGTGCAGTTTTTTGAGTCCATTTACGCAAACCGTTCGTCAAAATGCCGCAAGCTCCATAATCTTGCCGACAGCGTCATCATTTTTGACGAGGCGCAAATGCTGCCGCTTTGCCATCTGCGGCCCTGCGTGGCGGCGATGGCATCGCTTGCCGAGCAATTCCGTTCAACGCTTGTGCTGTGCACAGCCACGCAGCCGTCGCTCGGTGACCTGCTGCACACCTATGCGCCAAGCTGCCCTATCACAGAACTGTGCCCGCAGACGGCGGAGGAATACGACAGCTTCCGCCGCGTGACGTTTCGGCAGGAGGGCATCTTGGAGGACGATGTACTTGCGGAAAAGCTCAGCGAGCACCGGCAGGTGCTTTGCATCGTGAACAGCCGCAAGGCGGCGCAGAGCATCTTTGCGCGCTTGCCGCAGGAGGCGAGCTTTCACCTCTCGACGCTGATGGTGCCCGCACAGCGGCAGACGCTTCTCGATGAGATCCGGCGGCGCCTAAAGGCGGGGGAACCGTGCCGCGTCGTGTCGACCTCGCTGATCGAGGCGGGCGTGGACGTGGACTTTCCCGCGGTGTACCGCGAGCTGGCTGGGCTGGATTCCGTCTTGCAGGCGGCGGGGCGCTGCAACCGCGAGGGGAAACGGGCACCGGAGGAAAGCATCGTCACCGTCTTCGAGCGGGCAGAACTGCCGCCGCTTCTGTTCCGCACGGCGGTGGGCGCAACACGCCATGCGCTGAAAGACGGGCGAGACCCCGCCGTGCAGGAAACCATGCAGCGCTATTTCCGCGAACTGCGCGCGCTGAGCGGGGAAACACTTGACAAGTACGGCATTTTCAAAGCCTTTGAGGATGGCATCAACGGCTGCGAACTGCCGTTTCGCACCGTGGCGGAGAATTTTCATCTGATCGATCAGAACACGCGCACGGTCTATGTCCCGTTTGGCGGCGGAGCGGCGCTCATCGAACGGCTGAAAGCGGGCGAGTGCTCCAAAAAGCTCTACCGCAAGCTGGGGCGCTACGCAGTCTCGGTCTACGAACCGCATTTTCAAAAGCTCTATGCCGCGGGCGCGCTGCTGACCGCGCGAGAGGTCCCTGTGCTGGATGAAGACAGTGCGATCTTAAACGATATGAGTCTGTACAGCGAAATGACCGGCCTGACGCTGGAACCGGAGACGGGGAAAGCGGAGTTTATCTGAAAAATGGGAGAAGGACGGTTTCCCGTCCTTCTCCCTGCGAACATACTTATTTCAAATTATATTTCAACCCACGCTGCTTTCAGCGACGGAGAAACTATACACGAAAAAAATGCACCTGTCAAATTCTCTAAGCAAAATCATATTACTTATTTCTTATTATAAAAAAGCGATTGACGATTTGAAGAATAAGTAGTATTCTCTAAATAGAAAATGATGAAAGGAGTGGTTCTATGGCAATTCAAGTAGAAGTCTGGGGAGACTACGCATGCTTTGCGCGATGCGAACTGAAGACGGAACGCGTCAGCTATGACGTGATGACGCCCTCAGCGGCGCGCGGGCTGCTGGATAGCCTCTATTGGCACCCAGGGCTCCGTTGGGTGATCGACCGCATCCATGTGTGCGCCCCCATCCGCTTCACCAACATCCGCCGCAACGAGGTCAAGGATGTCATCAGCGCCCGCAGGGCAAAGACCGTGATGGAAAAAGGGCAGGGGGAGCTGTACCTCGCCGCGTCGGAGAGCATTCAGCAGCGCGCGGCTATGGTGCTGCGGGATGTACACTATGTCATCGACGCGCACTTCGACACGACGGACGCCGCTGCGCCCGGCGACAATCCCGGCAAGTTTCAGGACATGATCAAGCGACGGCTGGAAAAGGGGCAGTGTTACAGCATGCCGTATTTCGGCACGCGGGAGTTTCCCGCGCAGTTCCGGCGCTGCACGGAATTGCCGCCGTGCCCCGATGAGCTCAAAGGCACGCGCGACCTCGGCTGGATGCTGTGGGATCTCGACTACAGCGATCCTGCGAACATCACGCCGAAGTTTTTCCGCGCGAGCCTTGTCGACGGCGTGATGACTGTTCCGCCGCCAAACAGCGGGGAGGTGAGAGGATGATCCTGCAAGCGCTGACGCGGTATTATGAAGACCTCCTCTCGCGCGGCGAGATCGCCGCGCCCGGCTGGGCCCCTGCCAAAATCAGTCTCGCACTTTACATAAACGAAAACGGTGAGCTGACGCAGATCGTTCCGACAATGGTGGAAGGGACAAAGGGTAAAAAGACGGTCATGCAGCCGCAGCTGATGGTGCTGCCGGCGGCGGTGAAACGAACGGTCAGCATTGCCTCGAACTTTTTGTGGGACAATTCCGCTTATTTGCTCGGCATCGACCAGAAAGGGAAGCCGGAACGCAGCCGCGAGTGCTTTGCCGCAGCGGCAAAGCTGCACCACGCGGTGCTGGATAGCGTCGATTCGCCCAATGCCCGCGCAATATTGGCTTTCTTCGACACTTGGAGGCCGGAGCACGCGGCAGAGCATCCGGCGCTCATCAGGCAGCTCGACGATGTGACTGCGGGCGGTAACCTCGTCTTTCGCGTGGATGGCCGCAAGATCGAGGAGGATGCCGCTATCCGCGAGGCATGGCAGCGGTATCGGGACGGCGGCGAGAGCGGCGTCAAGATGCAGTGTCTCGTGACCGGAAAAGAGGATGAGATCGCTGCTGTGCACCCGTCGGTCAAGGGCGTGCGGGACGCGCAGTCCAGCGGCGCGGCGCTGGTGTCGTTCAACGCTCCGGCGTTCTGCTCCTACGGACGGGAGCAGAACTACAATGCCCCAGTGGGAAAATATGCCGCCTTTGCCTACACCGCCGCACTGAATCATCTGCTTGCGGACAGCGACCACGTCCAGCACATCGGCGATACGACAGTCGTCTGCTGGGCAGAGGGCGCAGATGATGCCTATCCCGGCTTTTTCAGCGCCGTGATTGGCGGCGGCACATACGGCGGCCTGTCGGACAATGATCTGCGCGCGGCGCTCAAACGTCTGGCGAATGGGCTGCCGTGCGACGACCTCGGCGTCGACCCGAATCGACCGTTTTACATTCTCGGTCTCGCGCCCAACGCGGCGCGCCTTTCCGTCCGCTTCTTTCTGCGCGACAGCTTCGGAAAGCTGATGGAGAATGTAAACGCGCACTATGCAAGGCTGGAGATCGCCGGTGCAAAATATTCGATACTCCCTTTGTGGGCTCTGCTGAACGCAACCGTACGAGATTCCAAAAAACAGGTCCCCAGTCCAGTTGTGTCTGGGGCAACGGTGCGGGCTGTATTTTCAGGAACTCCATACCCTGTATCTTTGATGGAAGCTGTCTTGCTTCGCATTCGTGCAGAGCGAAACGTTACTTGGGAGAGAGCCGCTATTTTGAAGGCCTATTTGGCAAAGAACTACGAACGAGGAAGCGATCATTCAATGTTTTCGGAGGTGACAAGTGTGCAGTTAAATGAAGATTGTAACTATATGCCATATCTTTTGGGCCGTCTCTTTCGAGTGATGGAAGAGATTCAGCTTGCATCGATGGGGTGGGGCGTGAACCGGAGTATTAGGGACAGCTATTTCAACTCGGCGGCATCAACACCGAGGAGTGTATTTGGCAAACTGTTCTCCTTGAGTAATTACCACCTGAAAAAACTCATGCGAGATAAGCCAGGATTAGGGAAAAAGCTCGGAGACTTGGAAAGTGATCTTGCTGCGCGACTGACCACACCACCACCGGCGCGATTCACGCAGGAAGAAACAATCTGTTTTTATCTTGGTTACTATCATCAGTGTAATGGCAAAAAGGAGGAGAAAGAAAATGTCTGATCCCATCAAGAACCGTTATGAATTTGTGGTGCTGTTCGACGTGGAAAACGGCAATCCGAACGGTGATCCCGATGCGGGCAATATGCCGCGCGTCGACCCCGAGACCGGCTATGGCCTTGTGACGGACGTTTGCCTCAAGCGCAAGATCCGCAATTATGTTGAAATGGCAAAAGAGGGCGAAAAAGGCTACCGCATCTACATCAAAGACGGCGTACCGCTGAACTCGAGCGATAAAGAGGCCTGTGCCTACGTCGGCGCAGACCCCGATAAGCTGAAGGAAGCCAAGAAAAAGGACGAGCATCTGGATGAAAAAATTCGCGACTTCATGTGTTCCAATTTCTACGATATCCGCACGTTCGGCGCGGTGATGACGACCTTTACCAAGGGTGCGCTTAACTGCGGTCAGGTGCGTGGGCCGGTGCAGCTCGGCTTTGCCCGAAGCATCGATCCCATTCTGCCGCAGGAGGTGACCATCACGCGCGTCGCCATCACGACCGAGGCGGACGCGGAAAAGAAGAACACCGAAATGGGCCGCAAGTACATCGTGCCTTACGGCCTCTACCGCGCGGAGGGCTATGTGTCGGCGAATCTCGCGCGCAAGACGACCGGCTTTTCGGAAGAGGACCTCGAACTCCTGTGGACGGCTATTTTGAACATGTTTGAAAACGACCATTCCGCCGCGCGCGGCAAGATGGCCGTGCGCGAGCTCATCGTCTTCAAGCACAACTGCGAGCTCGGCTGCGCTCCGGCGCACAAGCTCTTTGACCTTGTCAAGGTCGAACACAAGGACGGCGTGACCGCGCCGAGAAGCTACGGCGACTACACTGTCAGCGTGGATGAAACACACCTTCCCTCCGGCGTGACTTGCACGCGGATGGGGTGATCTATCAGGACGAGGACTTCCTCCAGCTTTCCGGCTTACAGCATTTCAAATTCTGCCGCCGCCAGTGGGCACTCATCCATGTAGAAAAGCAATGGGCGGAAAACTACCACACAACGGACGGCGCGATCATGCACGAAAACGCGCATGACGGCTCATTCACCGAAAGCAGGGGCGACCTCGTCATCACGCGCGATATGCGCGTCTTTTCCCGCACGCTCGGCGTATCAGGCGCGTGCGACGTGCTGGAATTCCGCCGCGGCGAGACGGGCATTCCGCTCAAAGGCCGCGAGGGCCTGTGGCAGCCCTATCCCGTGGAGTATAAGCGCGGAAAGCCGAAAGAGGGCACGGAAGACACGCTCCAGCTCTGTGGGCAGGCGATGTGCCTTGAAGAAATGCTCTGCTGCGAGATCCCGTGCGGCGCGCTCTATTACCGCGAGCCGCGGCGGCGCACGGAAGTCGACTTCACCCCTGAGCTGCGGCAGGAGGTGCGTGCCCTCCTTGAAGAGATGCATGCGCTCTATGCGCGCGGCAGCACGCCGAAGGTAAAGCCGACAAAGGGCTGCAACGCCTGCTCGCTGAAAGGATTGTGTCTGCCAAAGCTGATGAGAAGCAAGTCCGTTTCCGCGTATCTGCGCGGCGCAATGGAGGGAGAGCAATGAGACAGCTTTTGAACACGCTTTTTGTCACATCGGAGGACATTTACCTCTCGCTGGACGGGGAAAACGTTGTGGCGAACCGCGGCGGGGAAGCGGTCGCCCGCTATCCGCTGCACACACTGCAAAGCATCGTCTCATTTTCCTACGCGGGCGCGTCGCCCGCCCTGATGGGCGCATGCGCGCAGCGGGAGATTGGACTTGCGTTCTGCTCGCCGCGCGGGAAATTTCTCGCCCGTGTAGCAGGTCAGGCACAGGGGAACGTCTTGCTGCGGCGGATGCAGTACCGCGTGGCGGACGACCCGTCGCAGATCTGTCGCGTCGCCGGAATGATGATCTTCGGCAAGGTCTACAACGCAAAATGGAGCGTAGAGCGCACGCGCCGCGACCACGCCATGCGCATTGACGAATCGCGCTTTTCAGCCGTGTCCGACCAGTTACAGGGGCTTCTGCCGCAGATCGCAGCGGAGACGTCGCTCGACAGTCTGCGCGGCCTCGAGGGTGTCGGTGCGGCGGCATATTTCAGCGTGCTGGACGACATGATCTTGCAGGGAAAAGAGACGTTTTTCTTCCGCGAGCGCAGCCGCCGTCCGCCGCTCGATGCGTTCAACGCGCTGCTGTCGTTTGCTTACAGTCTGCTCGCGCACGACTGCGCCTCGGCGCTTGAAAGCGTAGGGCTGGACGCCTACGTCGGATATCTCCACCGCGACCGGCCAGGGCGGGAATCGCTGGCGCTCGATTTGATGGAGGAGCTGCGCCCGTGCTTTGCCGACCGCTTTGTGCTCACGCTCATCAACAACCGTGTGCTCAAAGCGATCGATTTTGACTTCCGCGAGAGTGGCGCGGTGCTGCTGACGGACACAGGGCGCAGGACGTTCCTGCAGAAGTGGCAGGAGCGAAAAAAGGAGACCATCACGCATCCGTTTCTCGAGGAAAAGATACCGTGGGGTCTGGTACCGTATGTACAAAGCCTGCTGCTCGCGCGGTACCTGCGCGGCGACTTGGACGACTATCCGCCGTTTTTATGGAAGTGAGGCACCTATGCTGGTTCTGATCACCTACGATGTGAACACGAGCGACGCCGCCGGACGCGGGCGGCTGCGCAGAATCGCAAAGGAATGTGTCAATTACGGTCAGCGCGTGCAGAATTCGGTGTTCGAATGCCTGCTGGACACGGCGCAGTGCCGGAAGCTGCAAAATGAACTCTGTAAGATCATTGACCCAGAAAAGGACAGCCTTCGATTTTACTACTTGGGTAAGAAGTACGAGAATAAAATCGAACACTTCGGCTGCAAGCAGACGTATCTGCCCGAGGAACCGATGATCTTATAGTGCGAAGCACAAGTGCGCAGAGATCACTTGGGCGGTTCGCACCCAAAATCCGCATGATTTTCCTGCATCAAAAAGGAGCAGAATGCCCTGACAGGCGGCATTCTGTGCAAAAGCATCTGAAATTTGTCTGTTATCGCAAAAATGTGCATAGTGATTTGTACACTTTTGCTGTCGCGCCCCGCAAGGGGCGCGTGGGTTGAAATTACAAAGTCTTTTGCTATGACGTACTCAGTGTCTCGTCGCGCCCCGCAAGGGGCGCGTGGGTTGAAATACTGAGTGCTCCGCCGTATCAGTTGCTACATTTAGTCGCGCCCCGCAAGGGGCGCGTGGGTTGAAATACCTCTATGATCACTTGGATGGGTAATCTCCTCGTCGCGCCCCGCAAGGGGCGCGTGGGTTGAAATATAAAATTTATGGACACCTGTCACGGACGGAGCAGTCGCGCCCCGCAAGGGGCGCGTGGGTTGAAATATCGAGCGCCTGGTCATGGAAATAAACAGAGAAGTCGCGCCCCGCAAGGGGCGCGTGGGTTGAAATTTACTCCCCGTGGTCAGAGGATGGAGAGTTTGAAGTCGCGCCCCGCAAGGGGCGCGTGGGTTGAAATATGACAACGTCAAAACAAAGATCAATGCGGCGAAGTCGCGCCCCGCAAGGGGCGCGTGGGTTGAAATACTGTCCCCGAGATCGGTTATTTCATTGTTTTCGTCGCGCCCCGCAAGGGGCGCGTGGGTTGAAATCATCATAAACGGAAAAACGTCGCCGACCATAAAGTCGCGCCCCGCAAGGGGCGCGTGGGTTGAAATAAGAATATCTATTTCTTCAAACTCTCCATCCTCTGGTCGCGCCCCGCAAGGGGCGCGTGGGTTGAAATGTTACTTTTGAGAATTCGTATATCCTCAAAATCGGTCGCGCCCCGCAAGGGGCGCGTGGGTTGAAATAGATTCTCAAGAAAGCCCGTGACATCTACGGTGGTCGCGCCCCGCAAGGGGCGCGTGGGTTGAAATGTCCTCGAAGGATCCTCTCTGAGTCCCGAAGTCACGTCGCGCCCCGCAAGGGGCGCGTGGGTTGAAATTGTGCTGAACGGCGAGAAGTTTTCCACCCCCCGATGGTCGCGCCCCGCAAGGGGCGCGTGGGTTGAAATATGCATACCGCGAAAATATGGACGATGAGAACTGGGTCGCGCCCCGCAAGGGGCGCGTGGGTTGAAATCTCTTTCGTGGTAACGCTCATAATGCCGGTACTGCCCGTCGCGCCCCGCAAGGGGCGCGTGGGTTGAAATTCCCTTGCTATCGTTAGATAGCTGGATATTGGTTTCGTCGCGCCCCGCAAGGGGCGCGTGGGTTGAAATTTCTTACTGACGGGGGCGTGACCCTCGTAGCTGCCGTCGCGCCCCGCAAGGGGCGCGTGGGTTGAAATTCCTTTCAAATTGAGGGCGCTACCCTTATCGTGGTCGTGCCCCGCAAGGGGCGCGTGGGTTGAAATCCCAAGGACCCCATCCGATATCCACATCCAAGGGTCGCGCCCCGCAAGGGGCGCGTGGGTTGAAATATTACATTGCGGAACTTGCGCATATCAGCCTCACTGGTCGCGCCCCGCAAGGGGCGCGTGGGTTGAAATTTTAAAACTAAGGAGGCTCTATGAGAATCAAGCGTCGCGCCCCGCAAGGGGCGCGTGGGTTGAAATTCATCATGAATACACAGAAGTGCTTGTATGCAAAGTCGCGCCCCGCAAGGGGCGCGTGGGTTGAAATTTCGTCTGCCCTTCACCCGCGGCCGCCTGAGCATCAGTCGCGCCCCGCAAGGGGCGCGTGGGTTGAAATATAATCACATCAAAACAAAGGTCAATGCGACGGGTCGCGCCCCGCAAGGGGCGCGTGGGTTGAAATGTCTTATTTTTCTTATTATAACCCTGCTGCTTTAGTCGCGCCCCGCAAGGGGCGCGTGGGTTGAAATACGTTCAGAGCGTGACATGCTACCTATTGCACCAGTCGCGCCCCGCAAGGGGCGCGTGGGTTGAAATCAAAGTTGTGCGTATGCAGACCCTTCTCACGCCGGTCGCGCCCCGCAAGGGGCGCGTGGGTTGAAATACCCACGCCCACAGGTTGCGCCACGGGTGATCCGACGTCGCGCCCCGCAAGGGGCGCGTGGATTGAAACGCTCCCGGGTTTTCGTTACCGTATCCCTCCACAAAAAGGAAGTCTCTGCCGGTCGGCAGAGACTTCCTTTTCATTTTCTATCTTTACTTGTCGAAGCTCGGGTTTACGTAGTAGACATTTTTCTCGTCCAGGCGGTCCTTGGCGAGGCGCAGGCCTTCACCGAAGCGCTGGAAGTGCACGATCTCGCGCGCACGCAGGAACTTGATGACGTCGCTCACGTCCGGATCGTCGGAAAGGCGCAGGATATTGTCGTACGTCACGCGCGCTTTCTGCTCCGCCGCCAGGTCCTCCGTCAGGTCCGCGATGGTGTCACCCGTGACCTGCATGGTGCTCGCCGACCACGGGTAGCCCGAGGCGAACTGCGGGAAAACGCCTGTCGTGTGGTCGACAAAATAGGCCTCGAATCCAGCCTCCTTGATTTGTTCCTCCGTGAGATTTCGCGTGAGCTGGTGGACGATCGTGCCGACCATCTCCAAATGCCCCAGCTCCTCGGTGCCGACCGTGGAAGCCCAAGGGCCACAAGTACGAAAAAGCCTTGCGCCGCAATGGTTACAGGCCGAAAAAGAGAGGGGAAACGCGAATGTGCAAAATGCCGGTTGGCTCCATTCCTTTGACGCAGACTACCATTATCGAGGCTCCGACCTTCACTACCATGTGAATGTGTCCGCTGCGCTTTCAGAGGGAAGGGCGGTATGGTGAAGGAATTTATCTCGCAGCTTCCACCGGACAAGCTGTCGCCCTTTGCAAAGCACCCCTATCGGGTGCGGGAGGATGCCGCCATGGACGAGCTGGTGGAGAGCATCCGTGTCCACGGCATTCTATCGCCCTTGTTGGCCCGGCCAAAAGGGGAGGGCTACGAGTTGGTCAGCGGGCATCGGCGGCGTCTGGCGGCGCAGAAATTGGGCTTACCCACCGTGCCGGTGCTGGTGCGGGAGATGAGCGACGACGAAGCGGTGATCCTGATGGTGGACAGCAACCTTCAGCGGGAAAACCTGCTGCCCAGCGAAAAGGCGTTTGCTTACCAAATGAAGCTGGAGGCAATGAAACATCAAGGGAAATCAACTTCGTGCAAAGTCTGCACGAAGTCAAGAACAGATGAAATGATTGGGAAACACGAATCTGTTAGCGCAAGGACTATTCAGAACTATATCCGCCTGACCAACCTTGTCCCGCCGCTGCTTCAGATGGTGGACGATGGCCGCATCGCCTTTTCTCCCGCCGTGGAGTTGTCTTATCTTACCCGCGATGAGCAGGCAGAGCTGTGGGACTTGATCGGGCAGGAGGACGCCACACCGTCGCTGTCACAGTCACTCCGCATGAAGCAGCTCTCCCGCGAGGCAAAGCTGACGCCGGAGGTGCTGTACGCCATTCTCACCGAGGAAAAGCCCAATCAGAAAGAGCAGATCCGCATCAAAACCGAGTCGCTGCGGAAGTATTTCCCACGCAATTATTCCGCGCAGCAAATGGAGCGGGAGATCATCAAGCTGCTGGAGGCCCGTTACCGCGCGAAGGACAGGGGAGCGCGATGATTTTCGCATACTGGCGCTATACAAATTTCTTCCGTACAATAGAGGCAGAAAGGAGCGAGGTTTATGGAGCAGAATTTACCGCCATTGCCGCCGGTCATTTTTGAGAACGGCCTTTACTACGAGCTGCGGGGCGAGCAGTATTATCCCTGCCTTTTGCCGCCGGAGCCGGACACCACAGAGGACAAGCTGCTGGAAACCATCATACGCCAGATGGCAGAGGCACAGGGCGTAAACGAGGATCTGAAAGCACGGGACCAAATGGCGTGGGTAGGTGCGATGAACAACATCAAAAGCGCCGCGCTTGAGATCCTGCGAGAGTCCAAATAACGCCCCAAGAAGGAAACAAAAGCAAAAAATCAACGCAAGCGGAGACAGGTCAAATGCCTGCCTCCGCTATTTTTATGCCCCAACGGGCAAGGAGGAAGAATATGGATTATTTCTACGAGCATGAATCAGAGCTATTTACATTTTACCGTGTTCCAAAGGTGCTGTTTACGGAGGAACCATTCAAAAACATGAATTGTGAAGCAAAATTACTTTACGAGTTATTGCTGGACAAAATGGGACTTTCCCGCAAAAGCGGGTGGTTCGATCAGCAAGGGCGCGCCTTTGTTTACTATGGCATCAACCGTATTATGGAGGACTTGGGCTGCGCCCACAGCAAGGCGGAGAAGCTGCTATCCGAACTGGAGCAAGCTGGCCTGCTGCGCCGGAAACGGCAGGGGTTGGGGAAGCCGTCTGCACTGTACCCCCTGAAATTCGAAAACCGAATTTCTTGACTTTCGATTTTCGAATTTCAAGAACGCTGAAAATCAGCGTTCAGGTGCGCTGATTTTCAGCGTCTAATAAGACTGAGTAGAGCGATACTGAGATAAATATATACCAAGCCGAAAAAAGAATAATAGGGAGGATCATCAGATGAAGAACAAAGAGAACTTACGGGAAAAGCAGGTAAATCTCCGCTTGACGCAGGCAGAATATGAGCGGCTCACCCGCACCGCGCAGGACCACGGCATCGGGCGGGCGGCGTATCTCCGCATGGTGCTGCGGGGCGCGTGGCTGCGGGAGGACGGCAGAAAATCAGAATAACTTTTTCCGCTGGAATTTGATGCAGGCCGTCACACGGTCACGGATATAAGGAACATCCCGCTTGGCGTAAAACTCCAGCGGCTCCGAAAGGGAGGCCATGATCTCTTTTTCGGCAAAGTCGCAGCGAAGCTGCGGCCCGTATAGATTTTGCGCCGCGTGGACCTGTCGGACAAAGCCCGTTTTCATGGGCTGAGCCTTGAGCTGCCGCACCAATGCGTCCGGCTCGATCTCCATGGGATAGTCCCGTGTGTTGGACAGCAGGCCCGCACCAAAGTCGAAGATGGGGCAGTAGTCAAAGCCATCACCGCAGCGCAGCACAGCGATGTTGTTCAGATGCCGGTCCTCGTTGCCGAACAGCATATCCACCTCGAACAGCAGCGTCAGATAGGTGCCGAAGCGGTCAAGTCCCGTCAGCCGCTCAACCTGCTCCACCAACCACGCAAGGCGGCTCTGAAGATTGGGCAGGCGGTTTACCGCGGTCTGCCAGTCCGGGCCAACGCCTTTTCGCAGCAGTTCCGCAAGGGTCAGGATGGCCTCGCCCTGACGTAGAAAATTGGCACTGGAACAGCCGTTTCGGATGTGTCCGTGGACTTCCATCCGCTCCATGCGGTAGGTCACATAGTGAAAGCCCAGCGCATCTGTATTGGTCTGTGCCAGCAGCGCAGAGGTCACGGCTTCAGCCAGTCCCTCGTAGCCGAACAGATCCAGCTTGTACCAGCGGCCATCTGCCAGCCATTTTTCCTGATTGCCCTTAGACGAAGTTTCCGCGATGCGGCTTCCCGTTGTCAGTCTGATCGACATATTCAGCCCTCCACAATTTTGATCCAGCACGAATCCTCTGCCATGCGCCCTTCGGTCTTGCGGATGATCGCCAGCGGGTCATAGCAGTCCAGTCCCAAGTCAGACAGGTAATATTTCAAACCGTCCCGCTCCTGCGGCACACAGCGGTCTTTCAAGAAGGTTTGAAAATCGTCCCATGTGGGCTTGCGGTTCACGCCGAAAGCGGTGGAAAGGGGAGAACTGACCTCGTTTTCGATGGCAAGTTGATGAGTGGTTTGGTCAGCGCAGATCTTCGTACAGAGCTTGTTCCCATCGTAGTAGTACAGGATCAGGAGGGCGTGAGCGCTGCTTCGAGCATTGGCCAGAAAGGCATCGTAATCAGACACGGCAGGGCGGCGGATGGTGATGCTTTCCCCATCGAATTGCAGCGTTACGGTGCGGCTGCCCTCAGAGATGCCCAGGGCCTTCATCCAGGCAGATGGCAGAGCCACGCGGTAGCCATTGGCATCCGGCCCGGCGTTTCCACCCGCCTTGTTGATAAGAATATTTGCAGTTCGTTCCTCGTGTAGCACGGTCATTCACCTCAAAAGTTTCTTGCAATTATTATACCTATTGGACACCAATAAATCAAGAAGTTAATTTTACAACAGCATTATCACGAAAATGAAACCGCTATACGGAAGCTGCTTTCGCAAGCATAGCATTTGGCTATCCAAATGCGCTTGTTAAGGGGGCAACCCCTTAAAATCCCCGATGAAAGGAGAATATCTATGCGCCAGAGAAACCATGCGCTTACCTTGCGCTTAAACGACGAAGAACTCAAGCATTTGAAAGATCAGGTCGTCGCGTCCGGACTGACCACGCAGACTTTTTTGCGCCTGTTGATCGCGGGACAGAAAATCAAGCCCCGGCGTCCGGAGGTTTTTATTGACCTTTTGCATGAGTTGTCAGCCATCGGTAACAACATCAACCAGATCGCCCGTGTTGCCAACACCTGCGGCTATGTCCGTCAATCTGATTTGGATGAAATCAAAGAGATGCAGTCGAGAATTTGGCAAAAGGTGAAATGGATGTAATCGATAGCAATAAATCATGAAGAGAACGTAATAATATCGCTTAATGCGAATTTCTCATTGGTTATCCCACACGAGGTAAATTAAGTATGTGTTGACATTCTTGGTGAAAAAGGATATATTGTATATACCCTTATACCACTACGAGGGAAAATTGTGTTACTACGATAAGGTAGAACACCTCGAAGCCCTACCCCGGCCTTATCGGCCGGGGTATCTTCGTATTTTAGGAAAGGAGCCCTCTCAGATGTCGGAATTTCATTATGCGCTTGGATTGGACATTGGCATTGGTTCTGTCGGCTGGGCAGTCCTCCGAAATCAGCCGAACGGAGAACCTGACCGGATTCAGGACTTGGGCGTGCGTATTTTTGACAAGGCGGAGCAGCCAAAGACAGGTGCCAGCCTTGCGGCCCCCCGGCGGGACGCAAGAAGCGCCCGGCGCCGTCTGCGCCGCCATCGGCACCGCTTGGAACGCATCCGTTACCTGATGGAGCAGCGCGGCATGATGTCGGTTTCGGATATACAGGCCATGTATGCCGCCGGTGGCTTCCAAAAATCGCCCTACCAGTTGCGCGCCGAGGCGCTGGACCGCCCACTCTCCAAGGAGGAAGCGGTTCGGGTGCTGATCCATCTTGCCCAGCGGCGCGGCTACAAGTCCAATAGCACCGCGGAGGCGGCGAAGGACGAAAAGGAGACAGGGAAGGTCAAGACCGCCATCGAGGAAAACCGCCGCTGCATGGCCGAGCACGACTACCGCACAGTAGGCGAGATGATGTATCGGGATGAGCGGTTCTGGCAGAGCAATCCGGACGGCACACGCTACCAGCAGACTCGCAACAAGACAGACGATTATCGCTTTACCGTGGAGCGTTCGGCTATCGTGGACGAAGCAAAGCAGATATTCGCTGCGCAGAGAAAACTGGGTGCAGACTGGTCAAGTGAAGATTTGGAGGCTGCCTACCTTTCCATTTTAGAGGGACAACGAAGTTTCGACGAGGGGCCGGGCGGAGAAAGCCCGTTTCGCGGGGGCATCGGTGATAAGGTCGGTTTTTGTACCTTTGAGCCGGATCAGCAGAGGGCTGCAAAGGCGACCTATACATTCGAGTATTTTAAGCTATTGCAGGACTTGAACCATATGCGTCTTGCAGGGAGAGGGATGTCGCCGCAGCCATTGAATGCGCAGCAGCGCGAAATTTTAAAGGAAACGGCGCTGCGATCAGCCTCTCTGAGCTATGGACAGCTTCGGAAAAAGCTGGCGCTCGCTGATGATACATTTTTCAGCGGTCTCTATTATGGTGATAAGTCGAGAGAAGAAGCGGAGAAACGCAAGTGGCCGCAGATGCAGTCTTATCATAAAATAAGGACAGCTCTCGACAAGGTTGGGAAGGGCACGATTAGCTCTTTAACAGAGGAACAGCTCAACGCCATTGCTTCCATTCTCACACAGTATAAGAGCGACGCCAAGCGCATCGAGGCGCTGCGGATGGCGGGTATTCCGGTGCAATTCGATGAAGCGTTGCTGCCGCTCTCATTTAGCAAATACGGAAGCCTTTCTGTTCAGGCAATGCAGAAACTTATCCCGTTGCTTGAGCAGGGAATGCGCTACGATGAGGCATGTACACAGATTTACGGCGATCATCGCGGGCTGCATTCAGAACAGCGGAAGAATCGGCTTTCCTTAACGGATATGGATGAAATCACAAATCCAGTAGTCCGCAGAGCAGTATCGCAGACCATCAAGGTTATCAATGCGATCGTCCGCACCTATGGCCCACCGGATGTGGTACGCATCGAATTGGCACGCGAGATGAGCCGAAACTTTGATGAACGCCGCAAGGCGGAAAAAAGGCAGGACGAGAATCGCGCAGCAAACGAGCGCGCAAAGGAGCAGATCGCAGAATACAAGGGAGACCATGCGACCGGCTTGGATATTGTCAAATTCAAACTCTATCAGGAACAGGATGGCGTATGTTTGTATTCCGGGAAAAATTTAGATCCTTCCCGACTCTTTGAACCGGGCTATGCGGACGTGGATCACATCGTCCCCTATAGCCGTTGTTTTGACGACAGCTATCAAAATAAGGTTCTGGTTCTGGCCAGTGAAAACCGGCAGAAGGGAAACCGCCTACCCTACGAATATTTTGGGTACGATGAAGTTCGCTGGCATGAATACGAAGTGCGGGTTGAAAATCTGATCCGCAACTACCGCAAGCGGCAAAAATTGCTGAAAAGGCAGTTGAGCGAAGAGGAAAGCGCGGAATTTATTGACCGGAACCTCAAGGACACGCAGTACATCACAAGAACTGTCTATAACCTGATTCGGGATCACCTCGCTTTTGCGGAGTCTGCCTACCGGAAAAAGCCGGTGCAGGCGGTGAACGGTGCGGTCACATCAATGCTCCGCAATCGCTGGGGCGTGCAGAAGATCCGCGAGGACGGCGATCTGCATCACTGCCTGGACGCCGCGGTGATCGCCGCGACCACCCCCGGTCTGGTACAGCGCCTGACCGCGTACAGCAAGCACCGGGAAACATGGGAAAGACCGCCTGCTGGCTATGTCGATCCCGCCACAGGCGAGCTGATCGAACTGCCGCAGGAAGCGCGGCGCGACCCATTCCCGAAGCCGTGGGAGCGCTTCCGTCAGGAACTGGAGGCCCGGCTCGACCCCATCGACCCTCGGCATCAGATCGACCTGCTGAAGCTTGAGACGTACGAAAGCGACGAGGAGATCAAGCCTGTTTTTGTATCCAGAATGCCGAACCATAAGGTGACGGGCGCGGCCCACGCGGAGACCATCCGCAGCAGCAAGGGCGGCGATGGCTTCACTGTGACGAAAACACCGCTGACGAATCTGAAACTCAACAAATTCGGTGAGATCGAGGGGTATTATAATCCGGCAAGTGATACGCTGCTGTACGACGCGCTGCTGGCGCGGCTGAAAGATTTCGGCGGCGATGGCGCGAAGGCCTTTGCCCAGCCGTTTTATAAGCCCAAGAAGGACGGCACGCCGGGGCCGCGGGTAGACAAGGTGAAGATCTGCGAGAAAGCCACGGTGGGATTGCCGGTTCGAGACGGCATCGCGGCCAACGGCAGCATGGTGCGAATCGACGTATTTTATGTGGAGGACGACGGCTACTATTTCGTTCCCATTTATGTGGCGGATACGAAGAAGGAAAGCCTGCCTAACAAGGCGGTGGTCGCATATAAGGCATACTCGGAATGGAAAGAAATGAAGGACGAAAACTTTATTTTTTCACTTTATCCGGGAGATTTGGTATGCATCCAGAGCCGCAAGGGGATCAAGCTGAATCTTGCCAAGGGCGGTACAGGCGAAAAGGAGATCGTCCGGCAGGAGGGAATGTATTATTACCGCGCGGCAGGAATTACAGTTGGCGCAATACAGATAGAAACCCATGATCGGCGATACTTACAGCCAAGCTTAGGCATTAAGACCCTGCAATCCATCGAAAAATATCAGGTGGATGTATTAGGAAACTATCAAAAAGTAGACCTCCCCGAAAAACGGATGACATTTTCCAAGGAGGGTTGAGATGGAATATCGGAATATCTTTTTGGCGAACCCCGCGCGGCTCAGTGTACAGCGAGAGCAGCTGGTCATCGAACAGGCGGAAAAAATCACGGTTCCGTTGGAGGATATTTCGTCTGTTCTCATTGAGTCTCCGCAGGTCACGCTGATCGCTTACGCAGCTGCAGCGATGGCAAATCATGGCATCACCGTCTTCCTGTGCGACGAAAAACACCTGCCGAGCGGTCAAATACTGCCCATCAACCAGTTCTGCCGTCAGCGAAAGCTGCTGCTATCGCAGTGCGAGATGGGCAAGCCGCTGCAAAAGCAGCTTTGGCAGCAGATCGTCGTCCGGAAAATACAAAATCAGGCGCAGTGCCTGCGTCTGATGGGGAAGGAAGAATGGCAGGAGCTTCAGCAAATGGCCGGAAAAGTCCTTTCCAATGACAGTGATAACCGGGAGGCGGTGGCGGCGGCGCTCTACTTTCCGGCACTGTTCGGAAACGGCTTTTTCAGAGGCTCCGATGATTCACGGAACGCGGCGCTGAATTACGGCTATGCGGTCATGCGGGCCGGAATTGCCAGAAATCTTGTTGTGCATGGCTTGGAGCCCTGCATCGGACTGCACCATCGAAGCGAGTTGAACAACTTCAATCTGGCGGACGACCTGATCGAACCCTTTCGCCCCGTTGTCGATCTCTATGTGACGCAGAATTTCTCCAAAGACGATGATGTGCTGACACCGCGGCAGAAAGCGGGGCTTTTCAATCTCACCAATTATCTCGTAAAGCAGGCGGGCAGACGATACAGGGTCATGCTGTCGATTGACCGGGTGTGTACGGCTTTGGCCAATAGCGTTACAGCGGGGGAGAATCTGCTGGAATTGCCGGAGCTGATCCCTTTGGAGCTGCATCAGTATGAATAGGCTTATGAGAATACTGGTGATGTTCGACCTGCCGGTCAAAACCAAGGCGGAGCGGCGCAGCGCGACGCAGTTCCGGAATTTTTTGGTGGGCGATGGATACCACATGGTGCAGTACTCTGTGTACGCCCGTATCTGCAACGGCAGAGATTCGGTAGAAACACATAGGCGACGGATATTATTCGCACTTCCGTCAAAGGGTTCTGTACGGATGTTGGTCATCACAGAAAAGCAGTATGGTGCCATTGAACTGTTGGTAGGAAAACCAACGCCATACGATAAGCCGCAGCAATTTGAGCAGCTCATGATTTTTTAAAAAATAAAGAACGGCTTCTTCGTGAAACCGTTCTTTATTTTTTGCTTTTTCCCCTTTTTTCGCCAGATAGCGAAGAGAAAAGTGCTTGTTTTTTGTTCCCAATGCTTCGCCTATTATACCACTACGAGAGAAAACAGGGAACTACGACTGCTTAAAACCACGCCAGATGACATTCTCTATTATACCACTACGAGAGAAAACAGGGAACTACGACAACAACAATCAGGACTACATCGTTCGCTGTATTATACCACTACGAGAGAAAACAGGGAACTACGACTTCTTTGCAAAGTGATCGACAGCTCGCCGGATTATACCACTACGAGAGAAAACAGGGAACTACGACTCTGTGCCGGTAGTATGTATGCAGCATATCATTATACCACTACGAGAGAAAACAGGGAACTACGACGAGCTCGGCAAGCTGTGGGAAGGTCTTTCGATTATACCACTACGAGAGAAAACAGGGAACTACGACAAGCGTCATCTCTTCCACTCCTTTACGCCGATTATACCACTACGAGAGAAAACAGGGAACTACGACGAATACCGTGCTCGGCACGAAGATGCGGCTATTATACCACTACGAGAGAAAACAGGGAACTACGACTTTCCGGCGAAGAAATGCGGTACATGACCAATTATACCACTACGAGAGAAAATTGGGAACTACGACAATGCGATCACATTGAGGAAATAAATTTCCATCATATTGTAATCCTTGCGGCGGCAGAGGGGCGCGCCTGCGAGGGGCGCATAAAGCGCAAAAAAGGAAACACCGGCACAGTCCTGAACATGGAGAATATCTCCCCGCAGGTTACGTCCGAAGCGCCACAGCGCGCTAATGTTTCCTTTCATAATATTTTATCACAGGAGAGCGGCGTCAAGGCATCCGGAGGTTCTCATTGTAGATTTGACATTTTCCCTGCTATTTTCTTTCTTTTGCTTGTGGAGATGGCGTTTTATGGTATAATAAATTTGTGAAGTTATAGGTATGGTAGCAGCTTTGCAGCTCTATCGAAGGGAGTGACGGGATGACGGCGTATGGAATTGAACCAACGGTCATCCGGCAGATTTCCACTTTGACAAAAAAACACCTCTTACAAAAAGTGATTCTTTTTGGCTCCCGAGCACGAGAGAACTTCCACCGCACAAGCGATATTGATCTGGCTGTTCATGGCGGCAATATATGCCGCTTCAGGCTGGATGTTGAGGAGGAAACACATACGCTGCTGACCTTTGAGTTTATCATCAGCGGTATCATTGAAGCGTTGGAAAAAAGCATCTGTGAGCGATATGCCAATCTTCTGGATACGCTCTGAGAAACTATTTTATAAAAGCATGGAGGCCCACGATGGCACTTGAAAATAAACTTGGCATCACCAACTCCGCCGAGCTTGCCCGCGAGGAGGAACGGATCAGCAAGAAGAAAGCCGTAGAACTGTTTGAAAGCGGCTCTCTGGACAAGCTGGCACCCGGCAGATTCGCGTCGCTGCAAGCCATTCATAAGGCGCTTTTCAAGGATATTTATGACTTTGCAGGCGAACTGCGCACGGTGAATCTGGCAAAGGGCAATTTCCGCTTTGCCCCTTTGATGTATCTGGAGGCGGCGCTGGCTAACATCGACAAGATGCCGCAGTCCACCTTTGACGAGATCGTCGAAAAATATGTGGAGATGAATATCGCCCACCCGTTCCGAGAGGGCAACGGCCGCAGCACCCGTCTGTGGCTTGACCAGATGCTGAAAGCCGACATCGGGCAGGTGGTGGATTGGAGCCGTGTCGATAAGGAGGACTACCTGCTGGCCATGGAGCGCAGCCCCATCAAGGACGTGGAGATCAAGGTGCTGCTGAAGGCGGCTCTGACCGATGAGATCAACAGCCGCGAGGTCTATATGAAGGGCATCGACCACAGCTACTACTATGAGGGGTATACGACCTTCAAGACGGAAGATCTGAGCAAGGAATGAGATGCACATTGATTTTGCGGACAAGAGCGTTTCCCAAAGTATCAGTCCCAAAGTTCCAAAGTATCAATTTGATACTTTGGACTGCTCGCTGGAGGAACTGGCTGTTTTGGAGCGGGTCGCACAGAACCCAAGCATCAAGCAGCAGGAACTTGTGAGCGCAACGGGTAAATCCATCGCAACCGTGAAGCGGGTCACGAAGTCCTTGCAGGATAAGAACTATATCCGCAGAGAGAACGGCAAGTGATACGGAAAACAGTCTATTTTATTAGATTGCTTTTGAAAATAGGATGGGTAGAAAAATGGAGCTTATAAATAATACTACAAAGACTCTTAGCCATCATAAACAAACTTGAAAAATACAACGGCTGTATTCTTGCGGATAACGTCGGTCTTGGTAAAACCTTTACCGCACTTGCCGTTATTAAATACTACGAAAACCGAAACAAGTTCGTCCTTGTGCTCTGCCCCAAGAAATTGACAAACAACTGGAACACCTATAAAGACAACTATGACATACTTCTACTGCGCACCTCTGCAATCCTGCCGGAGGCTATATCATCTGGGGGATTGACTCCCCCACTGATACAAGCTTGTTTCTCACCACCTATAGAGGTGGGAGTCATCTCCCAGCTGATATATATAGTTAATAAAGAGAGGTCATATGCTATGCCAGGTATACTCGTGGTTGAAGATGATGAAAATTTAAATCGTGG
>OLOU01000778.1_pt1 | contig 25966 bp, 26 predicted proteins | sample 1672101 | NCBI WGS metagenome assembly OLOU01 (sample SAMEA3136645, study PRJEB25190) | human gut metagenome | biome: human gut; feature: human-associated habitat; material: faeces | place: Austria | collected 2013
GACATTACCGGGGCCGTCGGGGGTCTGGACAAAGGAATCGTTCTTGGGCAAACGCTTTAGAGCGTCCTCATAGGCCTCCTGCTCGTATTTCAGGCAGCACATGAGCCGCCCGCAGGTGCCGGAAATTTTGGTGGGGTTCAGGGAAAGGTTCTGGGTTTTTGCCATTTTGATGGAAACTGGCTGGAAATCGTCCAAAAAGCTGGCGCAGCAGAAGGGGCGTCCGCAGATGCCGAGGCCGCCAACCATTCTGGCCTTGTCCCGGACGCCGATCTGGCGCAGTTCGATGCGGGTGCGGAATACCGAAGCCAGATTTTTCACCAGCTCCCGGAAATCCACCCGCTCGTCGGCGGTGAAATAGAACAGAATTTTGCTCCCGTCAAAGGCCACCTCCGCGTTCACCAGCTGCATGTCCAGCCCATGCTCCGCGATTTTCTGCTGGCAGACCTCGAAAGCGCGCTTTTCCTTCGCCCGGTTCTCCTGTATCGTTTTTTCGTCCTGAGGGGTGGCTCTGCGAAGCACCTTCCGCAGGGGCGCTACCACGTTTTTCGGCGGGATTTTGTGATTCCCGCCCACGCAGATGCCGAATTCTTCACCCCGGGCGGTGTCAATGATGATGTGATCGCCGTCGGCGAAGCGCTGGCCGTCGGGGTCGAAAAAGTAAATTTTCTGCCCGGAACGGAACTGGATGTCCACGACCTCCACGTCCGTCTGGGGGGCTGTCTTGATTTGTTCTTCCATTGAATTTGCTCCTTATATCATACAGGATGCCGTATGCGGCTTCCTGATTATTTCCAACCTATCGCAGCGCCCATTCCAGCCAGCCGCACACGGCGGCGGGGGAGACGTTGCCCGCCGTGTAGTCCACGGCTTTTTGCAGGCACTGCACGGCGTTCAGCAGCTCCGGGCTGCTGCGGCTCTGGGCGAGTTTCCGGGACAGGGGCGACACCGCCCGGATGCCGCTTCGGCTGGCAAGGGCGCTTTCCAGCAGCTCCCGCCAGCTTTCCAGAGTGTCCGCCAGCGCGTCCCGCTTCCACTTTTCCATGGGCGTCAGGGTCTGCATCAGTCCCAGCGCGTCCCGGGCGGAAAACGCCTGAACAAAATCCCGTGTCTGCTGGGGCAGCTCGCCGCCGCCACTCAGCAGCGACATGGCCTGCCCCAGAAAGCCGCCGCTGCGGTCGATGGCGGCGGTAATGTCTTCCTCCTGCGCCTGAGGGAACTCCCGGCGCAGGTGACTGCGGAGAACGTCCTCCGGCAGCGCCTGCATATTCAGCTCCGTACACCGGGAACGGACAGTGGGCAGCAGCTTGTCCGGATTGTCCGTGAGCAGAAGAAACACGCCATATTTCGGCGGTTCCTCCAGAATTTTCAGCAATGCGTTCTGCCCGGGAAGACCCATGTCCTGCGCCCGGGGGAACATGTAAATTTTGTACTCCGATTCGTTGGGCTGAATGTACACATCCGCCCGCGCCTGCCGGATCAGGTCAACGGTCACGGTCTTCTTATCCGGGTCGTCCACGGTGATGAAGTCCGGATGGCTGCCGTCCATCACCTTGCGGCAGGGGGTGCAGCGTCCGCAGGGCTTATCCTCGCCCTGACAGAGGATCGCCGCCGCAAGCAGTTTTGCCAAAGTATGCTTGCCCGAGCCTTCCGGCCCGGAGATCAGGTAGAAGTGGGAAACATGCCCTTTGGACAGACTGCGGGTCAGATTCTGTTTCAGCCGGTCGTTTCCCAGCAGAGCGTCAAAGCCCATGCTTCCCACCTCCTTGGATTCTTTTTGGTCGCTTAGCCCCACAGTATGGACAGCATGGGGATGATCTGCTTCTTCCGGCTCATGACCTTGGGCAGGAAGACGGTGTTGTCCTTGGGGATGACGTTGAATGCCTGCCGGATGGTGTCGTCGTCGCCTACGTAAATGATCTGGGTGCCTTCCAGCAGCACGTCGGTGAGCATCATGATCACCAGATCGAACATCTTCTCGTCGGCGGTCTTCTTCATCAGCTTCAGGAATTCGTCCTTGCGCTTGAGCACGCTGGGGCTGTCCACACAGGTCAGCTGGGACACGGCCAGACTGTGCCCCGCAATATGGAATTCCTTGTAATCCGTGAAGAACACCTCCTCGACGGACTTGTTTTCCACGGCGGCAGAGAAGATCTCATGCCCCAGCTCATCCAGAGACACGTCGGCGATCCGCGCCATGCGTTCCGCCGTGCGGATATCCCGGGGGGTGCAGGTGGGAGACTTGAACATGACGGTGTCGGAGAGAATGGCCGCCGCCATCATGCCCGCCAGCTTGGCTGAGGGCATCAGCCCCCGATCCTGATACATCTCTGCAATGATGGTGTTGGTGGAACCCACCGGCTCGTTGCGGACGTAAATGGGGTTGCCGGTCTGGATGTCCGCCAGCCGGTGATGGTCGATAATGGCGAGAATTTCCGCTTCCTCCAGACCGGGGACGGACTGGGAAGCCTCGTTGTGGTCAACCAGAACCACCTGCTTGCGCCGGGGGCGGAGCAGATGATACCGGGTCAGAATGCCAACGACTTTCTCGCTGCCATCCAGAATGGGGTAGCTGGGGTGACGGTATTTCAGCACCATATCCCGCACGGTATCCACCCGGTCGTCCAGGTGGAAGCTCACCACGTTCTGGGTATTGCAGATCCGCTCCACAGGGATGGACTGGAAAATCAGCCGCGCCGCCCGGAAGGCGTCATAGGGGGTGGAGATAATGCAGGTTTCCGTTGGCATGGTGCGCAGTTCCTCGGAAATTTCCGCCTGACACAGCACCAGACAGCTGACGTTCAGCTCCAGCGCCCGGCGGATCATGTCCGGCTGGTTGCCGCAGAGCACAATGCTCTCCCTAGAATGGAACAGCAGATTCTCCCGGCTCTGGGGCAGGGCAATCGTGACCTCGCCGGAGATGGTGTCGGTGCTTTCTCCCGCATCGTTGAGAATTTTGCCCTCCAGAACGGAGATGGCGTTGAACAGCGGCACCTCTTCCAGCACGCCGGAATTGGTGCGGGACATGTTGTAGTCCGCAATGTCCGTCCGGGACAGAATGCCGTACAGGGTGCCGTCCTCGTTGACCACGGGAATGGAGGCGATGGCGGGGTAAGCCTGAAATTCGTCCCAGGCGCGCCCCATGGTCACACCGCCGCTTAAGATGGGAGGCTTGTCAAAATCCAGATCCCGCACCTGATTGTACAGGTCAGTGATGCGCTTGGGAGGCAGAAAGCCGAACCGGTCCAGCACAATCTGGGTCTCGTCGGAGACACGGCCAAGGCAGGCCGCTTCATACTCCCGATCCCCGCAGGCGTTGCGCAGCGCCGCGTAGGAAATGGCTGCCACGATGGAGTCCGTGTCCGGGTTCCGGTGGCCGGTAACATAGATGGGATCCATAAGGTAACCTCCTTTATTTGTCGGTAAGGGTCAGATGGTGACCTCTCCCGCAAGATTCTGACCGAACAGCTCCGAGACCTGCGCCGGATTCATGCCCTGACCGATCGCCCACATGAGCTTGGTCATGGCGGCTTCGGAGGTCATGTCCCGCCCCTGAATGACGCCCAGCTCCAACAGCTTGCTGCCCACCTGATACACCTGCAGGTCGGCGCTGTCGTACAGGCATTGGGTGGTCACCACCACGCTGACGCCGTCCTCCACGCAGCGGTGGATGCCCCGTAGTCCCCGATGCAGCACGTTGACGCCCCCAAGGCCGAAGGCTTCGATGACGATGCCCTTGTAGCCCATGGCGGCCAGCATGTCGAAAATGGCCGGATTCAGTCCCGGCGTGAGCTTCAGGAGGAATACCTCCTTGCTGATATCGGAAAGCAGCTTGCTTTCGCCGGTGCGCCGGGGCAGCACGTCCGTGTCCACTACCAGCCCCCGGTTGCTGACCAGAGCGGCGTAGCGGGCGTTGACGCTTTCAAAGGCGGAAAACCCGGAAGCCCGAACCTTCACCGCCCGGCATCCCAGCATGACCTTCCGGTCAAAGGCCAGAAACACGCCGGGTGCGCCGGAGGCCGCCATGGCAAAGGCGGTACGCAGGTTGTCCGGGCCGTCGCTGAGCATATCCGTCAGCGGCAGCTGGGAACCGGTGAACACCACCGGAACGTCAATATTGGGCAGCATAAAGGTCACGGCGGAGGCAGTGTAGGCCATGGTGTCGGTGCCGTGGGAGACCACGATCCCGTCGTAGCCCGCCCGGTCCTCAAAAATGTGCCGTGCGATCAGCTGCCATTCCTCCGGACGAATGTTGGAGGAATCCAGACAGATCACGTCTTTCACGGAGATATCGTAATAGGTGCGCAGCTGTTCCAGCTCCCGCTCCATCACCTCGGAGCGCCGGGGTTCCAGCCCTTCGCCGCCGGGAACGGACGCGATGGTGCCGCCGGTGGTGAGAAGAAGTATCCGTTTCTTAGCAGTCATTGGCGACCTCGAAAAATTTTGGATGCAGACGCCCAAAACGAAAGGAAAAACATCCCTTCCGGGGCAATCCGCTACTATTATACCTTCCCATGGGGAAAATAGCAAGAAAAATAACACCCCGGAAGAAATCTCCCGGGGTGCAGATTATAACAATCAGTCAGCGACGTAGGGCAGCAGGGCGATCTGACGGGCGCGCTTGATAGCGGTGGTCAGGTCACGCTGGTGAGCGGCGCAGGTACCGGTGGTACGGCGGGGCAGGATCTTGCCGCGCTCGGACAGGTAACGGCGGAGCTTAGCGGTGTCCTTGTAATCGATGCTGGTCACCTTATCCACGCAGAACGCGCAAACCTTCTTGCGCTTACGCGGACGCATACGCTGTTCGTTAGCCATGGTGTTTCCCTCCTTGTAAGTCTTAGTAGAAAAGTCAAGAAAATTTTAGAAGGGCAGCTGGGCGTCGTCGTCCTCCAGCATCGCGAAGTCGGATGCGGGAGCGGCCGCAGGGGCGGAATATCCGCCGCCGTAGCTGGGTGCGGGCGCGGGGCTGCTGTTATAGCCGCCATTGCTATTGCCATAGCTGCTGTTATAGCTGGAAGCTCCCTCGCTGCCGCGCTTGCTTTCGCCGAAATAGACGTTGTCCGCGACAACTTCGGCGGAACGGCGCTTGTTGCCTTCCTTGTCGGTCCAGTTGCGGATCTGGAGCCGACCGGAAACCACGATCATGGAACCCTTGGTGAAATACTTGGAGACAAATTCTCCCGTCTGACGCCAGGCAACACAATCGATGAAGTCGGTTTCCTTTTCGCCGCCGTCTCTGCCGCCGAAATCACGGTCGACAGCCACGGTAAAGCTGGCAACGGCGATGCCGCTGCCGGTACGGCGAAGCTCGGGGTCACGGGTCAGGCGACCCATGATGACAATGTGGTTCAGCATAAATTACGCCTCCACAGCGGTGGTCAGGCAGCGCATAACGCCTTCGGTGATCTTCATAACACGCTCCAGCTCCGCGGGGAACTCGGGCTTGCTCTCGAAGTTCATCAGGACGTAGTAGCCCTCGGCCATGTCGTTGATGGGATACGCCAGACGGCGCTTGCCCCACTCATCGACAGAAGCGAGAGTACCCTCCGCCTCCACCATTGCCTTGAACTTTTCCACAAGTGCTGCGGTACCCTCCTCGCCCAGAGTGGGGTCGATGATGTAGAGCACCTCATACTTACCGGTGATCTTAGCCATGTTGATTGCACCTCCTTTTGGACTTTTGGCCCCCGGACGCGCCGGGAGCAAGGATATGTCCGCATTCGCAGACCAGTTTAGTTTACAGGAAAACGGCAGAAATGTCAAGGATTTTTTGAAGAAAACAGGGAATTCTCCGCAAATTTCTGCCGGTGCCTTCCGCTTCCTCAAATGTCCAGATCGTAAATCTTGGTAATTTCCGTTGGCCCTTCCAGCAGCAGAGAGGTGACGTTCCCGTTTTCCCCGTCAATGGTGATTTTCAGCGTGCCGCCCATGTTGTGGGCGGTGAGGACGCCGCCGGGGAGCAGCCCCTTCTTCCACAGCACCGAGGCAACGGAGCCGCAACCGGTGCCGCAGGCGCGGGTGTAGCCCTCCACGCCCCGCTCGAAGGTCAGAATGCGGATCTCCCCATCCCCCAGCAACTGATAAAAGTTCACGTTTGCCCCCTTGGGGAACGCGGGGTCAAAGCGCAGCGCCCGGAACGTTTCCAGCAGCTTGTCCGCATCCGCCCACAGGTCGCCCTTGTACTCCGCCACCGCGTGGGGAACGCCGGGGTGCCCCAGCTCCAGATAGGCCACGTCACCCTTGCGGTGCAGATCCAGCACGTAGGGGTTGTTCAGCTTCACCCGGTACAGATTTTCGTCCAGCCGCCAGCCGGGGACAAGCCCCGCGTCGGTCTCCACGGTCATAACGTCTCCCGCCAGACCGATATCATGGCCGAACCGGCAGATGCACCGCGCGCCGTTGCCGCACATCTCTCCCCGGGTGCCGTCGGAATTGTAAAAATGCAGCCGGAAATCCGCCTTATCGGAGATGTCCGTGGCCATGAACCCGTCCGCCCCCGTGATCGCGCAGCATTTCCGCGCCAGCGCCGGATAGTCCAGCGTCAGCCCACGGGCATCGATGACCATAAAGTCGTTGCCCGCGCCGTTCATATAGTAAACCTTCATAAAATCCACCTCAAAATTTTGCCTAAAGCGCCGTTTTACACCCCGAACCGGGTGAAATACGTGTACAGCGGCGTGAGCTTGGCAAAGAAGTCCGCCACTTCGTTTTCCAGTTCCGCGCCGAACATTTCGTCCCCCACGTCCTTGTGGCGGATGCACTCAATGCCGCCCTTCCACGCGAAATAGGGCGCAAGCGCGGGATTGTCCGTTTCCTTGGGGCGCTTGTACAGCTGCGCCGTGACGGGTTGTCCCACCGCCGCCTCTGTCCGGGAAATCAGTTGGAGAAATTCATCGGGGTAGGCGGAAATATACTTCCGGAATTCCTCCATCGCCGCCGTGCGGGGGTGCCAGAGGGTAAAGCCGTAGCTCACGCCCTCCGGGTTGATCTCAAAGAACAGACAGGGATTTTCCGCCCACCAATCCACGTCCTGCCGGATGCAGAGCCACAGACTTTCCTTGTAGGGGTCGGGATGGTGCAGTCGGGCGTCCCGGTAGATGCGGCTGACCTTCAGGATCGTTCCCGGAATTTCCATAAAGGGCGCGAACAGGTCTTTTCCCAGCGCCTTCATCGGCTCGTACAGGGTATCGACGTATTGTTTTTTATGCTCCAGGAACCAGTCCCGGTTGTTGTTCATGCGGATGCCCCAGAGAAAATCGATGGTCTCCGGGGTGAAGCCGGTAAACATGAAATCACCTCGTGTGTCAGTTTTTTCAGATAGACCCTGGTCTCAGCAGTGCCGTTCCAGAGGATCTTCCCGCTTCTGGCGGGTCTTGTAGATCACCTGACCCAGCTGCTTTCCGTCCACCGGCCGGTCGGGAATTTCAAAGGTATAGCGTTCGGTGGCGTTGATGAGGGTCGTGCCGTTGTAGTCCCGCACCCGTTCCCGTGCGCCGTAGCGAATGTGGACATGCCCGTGGACAAGGTACTGGGGGTGGTATGTATCCAGCAGCTCTACCAGAGATTCAAAGCCCCAGTGCGCCGGGTCGTCCCCGTCGCCGAGGCCATAGGGCGGCGCGTGGGTCACCACGATGTCCACGCCCCCCATGCGCTTGAGCTTCCACTTAAGCTTCCGGATGCGGCGGCGCATCTGGTCGTCGGTGTACTGGTGGGGGCCGGGGTGGTACTTGCGGCACCCCCCCAGACCCAGAATGCGCACCCCGTTATAGGTCACGATGTGGTCGTCGATGCAGTCGCAGCCCTCCGGGGGAACCTGCTTGTAGTTGGTATCGTGGTTCCCGTGGACGTACAGCAGCGGACACCGGGCCATGGTGACGAGAAAGCTCAGATACCGGGCGCTCAGGTCGCCGCAGGAGAGGATCAGGTCATACTCCTTCAGCCGTCCGGGAACGTAATTGTCCCAGAGCGCGGCGCATTCCTCATCGGATACGGTCAAAATCTTCACGGGGCTTCCCCTCCTTCTCTGTGGGAATTTTATCTCGGTAAATGCCCAGCTCCCGCACCATCTGCTGGGAGACCGGCAGAATCTGGTCAAAGGTGGGGATGCTGCCCACAATGTTGTCGCACAGCCAATCCATGTGCAGCAGCTCCTCCGGGGCAAACCCCCGGGTACCGTCGGACTTCACCGTACCGTCCTGGGCGGTGATGCGCCGCCGGAAGGGGTCGAGAACGCCGTCCTCCAAGCCCTTTTTCAGAATCTCCGCAAACTGATGCACGCCCTCCGGAAGCTTTTCGGACAGCCGGACGCCGATGACGCCGCTGTCCATGCCCAGCCAGTAGTTCAGGGCGGTGGATTCTCCCTTGTCCCGCTTCCAGCCTCCGGCGAAAATACTGCGGATGACGAATTCATAGAACTTGCCCCAGACCCAGACGGGCGTTCCCAGAGGGATCAGGTCGCCCCGGTCGTTCATCAGGTAGGTGCCGTAGTTGCAGAAGTCCAGATACATTTTCGCCTGGGTGGGCGCGTCCCGGTTGGATACCACCCGGATGCCGTCCGCCAGCAGGTCGGCCTGAGGCGTTCCCTTGACACAGGACCACCGCAGCTCGATCTGCGCCCGTGGGTTGGTCATCTGCGCCCCCAGCGCAAAGGCATTGATGGATGCGGGAACGCCGAAGATCGGGTACGACGCGATGTAGCCGATGCGGTTGTTCTGGGCCATGGCGCCCGCAATGGCGCCGGTGATGAACTTCGCCTCGTAGATACGCCCGTAATAGGTGCGGATGCTGGAATACGCCTGATCGACGGAGCAGTTAAGGAAACGCACCTTGGGGTATTTCACCGCAGCCTTCAGCGTGGCGCGGCTTAAGGGGGGCGCGGTGATGAACACCACCTGCGCGCCGTCGGCTACCGCCTGCTCGATGATCGGCTCGGCCAGCTCCGGGCTGGCAGCGTCGAAGTAGCTGCGCAGGGTGACCCGGTCGCCGAACACCTTCTGCAAATGCTCCTTGCCCTCCTCGTGACCCAGCACCCATGTGCTGCTCCCGGGATTCATCTGGTGGACGAAGGCCACGTTCAGATGATCGGGGCTTGCGGAAATGAACCGCTCCAAGAGGGACGCCTTGGAGGTATCCTCCGCCTTGGTCTGCACCTTGACGGCCTCCTGCTTCTTTGTGTTGGCGACCATGTCCTCCCGCAGGGCGGCGACGCTCTTTTTCAGCTCTGCGGTGGACAGCTGCCCCAAGTCGTGAAACGGGTACAGATCCAGCCACAGCAGCAGCGCTTCCTCGGGAAGGACTTCCTCCGGCGGCACCTGCAAAGCGCTGAAAGCGTCCCGGAAATAGTGGAAATAGGCGTTGAAGGTGCGCCGTTCCGATTCTTCCCAGATATCGTCGCTTTTCTTGCCCAGATGGGACAGCAGGCGGGCATAGTCCCCGGGGTGGCGGAACTGGATGCAGTACAGGTGGGAAGCCTTGTAAAAATCCATGAATTCGTAGTAAGCCTGAATTCGCGGCTCATCGGTCAGGGGCGGCACGATGCGCTTGACGGTGCCGGGAATTCGGGGCGAGCCGAAATGCCGCAGGACACTGACCCGCTTGTTGCCTTCCTGAACGTAGAAATTGCCTAAGTATTCATAGCACAGGATGGGGTCGGTGATGCCCGTTTCCCCCAGATGGGCAGCGCAGAGGTTGACCCACTTGACAGCAAATTCGGATTTGCTGTCCAGCAGGGGGCGGAAGGAGGCGGTGAAGGCCGTAATGCGCCCGGCGGATTTGGTGCCGATGATCCGTTCCGAGGGGATCTCTACCAGACCCACGTCCACCACGGAATCCGTATTATTTTCCGGCAGAATATCATCCAGCACGGCGGGGTAGGGCGACCGCCCCTCCATCACAAGCTCCCGGTATTCCTTCTGGCCCTGTTTCAGCGCCAGGTTGTATTCATCTAAAGCGGTTTGAATCGACATGGCAGCCTCCCAAGCAAAGTAGTTTTAACTGACGCTATGATACCACATTTTGGCCAGTTTGCAATCATTATGTGCACCTCCATATTTGCATTTCTTACGCAAAAACCCGCAAATCAGCCCCGCCGCAAGGAAATCTTAAGGCGCTTCGGTCCTCTCCGACTTGTTTTTTTAAGAAAAAACGAGTACAATGGGGAAAAACTAGCTTATGAAAGAGGTGGTTGGATGCCATCCAAAGACAATTCCGTTGCGAGCTGCGCCCAGCAGATCCTTACGCAGGTGAAAACCGTGGTCGTGGGAAAGGACCCCGTGCTGCTGTGGGTGCTGGCGGCAATTCTTGCCCGGGGACATATCCTGCTGGAGGACATCCCCGGCGTGGGGAAGACCACCATGGCGCTGGCATTTTCCCGTGTGCTGAGCCTGAGCTGCAGCCGCGTGCAGTTTACCCCGGACGTTCTGCCCTCCGACGTGACGGGCTATTCCGTGCCCGACTCCGCCGGGGGAATGCGCTATCAGCCCGGCGCGGTGCTGTGCAATCTGTTCCTCGCCGACGAGCTGAACCGCGCCACTTCCCGCACCCAGTCTGCCCTTCTGGAGGCCATGGAGGAAGGACAGGTCACGGTGGACGGGGTGAGCCACCCCCTGCCAAAGCCCTTTACGGTCATCGCCACCCAGAACCCTACCGGCGCGGCGGGCACCCAGCTGCTCCCCGACAGCCAGATGGACAGGTTTATGGTGCGGCTGTCCATGGGCTATCCCAGCCCCAAGGACGAGGCCGCCATGGTGCTGAACCGGCAGGGCGGCAACCCCCTGCACGACCTGATTCCCCTGATGACCCGGGAGGACTTGACCGCCATACAGGACACGGTGGAGGAAACCTACCTCAGCGACAGCGTGGTCAATTATATTGTATCCCTCATCGGCGCCACCCGGAGCAGCCCCGACATCCTTCGGGGCGCAAGCCCCCGTGCGACGCTGGCTGTCACCGCCATGGCGAAATCCGTCGCCCGGCTTCGGGGACGGGATTACGTGACCCCGGCGGACGTGAAGGAGGTCTTCGCCCACACCATCGCCCACCGCCTGATTTTATCCCCCAAAGCGGAAGCACAGGGAAAGCAGCCGCAGGCGGTATTGCAGGACATCCTTGCCGCCGTCCCCGCCCCCCGGCTTCGCTGACATGACCGGGCGCAGATTGTGGTATCTGGCGGCGCTGTTCGGCTGCTGGGTATTTTATATTGCCTACGGCGAGTGGTTTTCATGGTTGGCACTGATGATCGTAGGGGGACTTCCGTGGCTGTCGCTCCTTATCAGCATCCCCGCCATGCTTTCCTTCCGCCTGTCCCCGGACGGGGCGGACGCCGTCCCAATGGGTACGGAGGCGGAAACATGGCTGCTGGGCAGCAGCGCGTTCCCGCTCCCGCCATTCAAGGGGAAGATACGCCTGCGCAGCTGCATCACCGGCCAAGTCCGGCGCTATCATCCGGGAACCGGCCTGCCTACGCAGCACTGCGGCGGCATCGTCGTCACGGTGGCGCGGGCGCGGGTCTGCGATTATCTGGGGCTGTTTGCCTTCCCGGTGGGGAAGGTGACGCCCAAAACCATTCTCGTCCGCCCGAAGCCCCTGCCCATCCCCGCCATCCCAGACCTTGACCGGTATATTGCCCGGGCGTGGAAACCCAAATCCGGCGGCTTTGCGGAGAACCATGAGCTTCGGCTCTACCGTCCCGGCGACAGCCTGAATCAGGTGCATTGGAAGCTCACCGCCAAGACCGGAAAATGGATGATCCGTCAGCCCATGGAACCCCAGCGGGGGCTGGTGATGCTGACCATGACTCTCCGGGGCACCCCGGAGGAACTGGACCGGAAATTCGGCCGATTGTTGTGGCTGGGGAAATATCTTGTGGAAAAGGACGTGCGTTTTGAGATCCGCACCCTGACCGCCGATGGTGTGCAGTCATCGTGGGTGCAGACGGAGCAGGAGCTGAATAAAGCCACCGATACGCTGCTGTGTGCCGGGGAAGCAAAAGAAGGCTCCATCCGGGACTTTGGCTTCGCCGCCTCATGGCAGTACCACATCGGAGGTGAGCCGGATGAAGCGTAAGATCTGGGTCACCGCCGGAATCGCCGCGGCGCTGGCCTTCCTGATCGCCTTCGGCGCGGTGGGATGCGTGGTCAGCGGGTTTGACCTGCCTCTGGACAGCTATGCCAAAGTGGTGCTGATCTGTGGGGCGGCGTCGGTTTTCTGCGCTGCGGCCTTCAGCCTGAAATGGGGCGGCGCGGCGGTGCTGTGCGCGCTGGCGCTGGGCGCGGGCTATGTCTGGAAGCAGGACGAGGCAGCAGAGCAGCTGTTCGGGCTGCTGTACCGCATGACCTCCGTTTACGGCAACGCCTACGGCTGGGACCCCGTTCAGCTGGCCGACGGTGCAGCGGCTGTGGATATCCCCATGGCCGTGCTGGGCATTCTGCTGAGCGCCGCCGTGACATGGTCGGTGTGCCGGAAGCTGGGGGCAGTCCTCCCGGTGGCGGCGTCACTGATCCCCCTTTCCGCCTGCATGGTGGTGACGGATACCGTCCCGGATGTGCAGTATTTATTCTGCCTGCTGTTTGGCCTTATCATTCTGATTCTTACCAGCCGCGTCCGCAGGCAGAGCGCCCCTCAGGGCAATCGCCTGACCGCCATGGCGGCGATCCCGGCGGCACTGGCACTGGCGGCGTTGTTTCTGGCATTCCCACAGGAGAGTTATGTAAACCGCTCGGAAGCGACCCGGGATGCCATTCTGTCGTGGTTCCAGAGCATCCCCGAAAAGGTGGCGGAAAACGTCCGGCAGGAAGTGACCGTTTCCGTCCCCGCTCAGGAGCCGGATCATGTGCGCCTTGCGTCTCTGGGACGCAGAACTGAATCGCCCATAACGGTGATGGAGGTCACGGCGGAGATCGGCGGCACCCTTTACCTCCGTGGGCAGGACTATGACGGCTACGACGGCATGACATGGACGGTCTCCCAGCACCGGACGGAGGACTTTTCCCTCACCGGGGAGGACTACGGCGAAGTGTCTGTCCGCACCGTAGGCGAGCGGGCGCTATTGTACCTGCCCTATTACCCCGCCCGGAGCATGGCGCTCATCGGCGGAAACATGAGCAACACCTGGGCATACACCGAATACGTTATTCCCCGCGCTGGTCTGCCGGACGACTGGCGGATAACGGCGATTTCGGGGACGGCAACCCCGCCTGACCTCAATTCCCCCTATCTTGCTCTCCCCGACGCGACCCGCGCCCGGGCGGAAGTCCTTCTTGCGGACATTCTGGGCGGCGCTTCCTCCACCGTGGAGAAGGCAGAGAAAATCGGAGATTATGTCCGTGCTTCTGCCCGGTACGACCTGAACCCCTCACGAATCGGCGAGGGGGAGACGGATTTTGCCCTGTGGTTTCTGGAAGACGCTGAAGCCGGCTACTGCGTCCACTTCGCCACGGCGGCGGCGGTGCTGCTTCGGGCGGCGGGGATCGAAGCCCGCTATGTCAGCGGCTATCTGGTGAAAACCGCCCCCGGCACGCCCGCCGACGTTACCGAGAAAAACGCCCACGCATGGGCGGAATATTACGAGCCGACGCTGGGCGTCTGGCTGGTATTGGAGGCCACTCCATCGGATATGGCCGCGGCGCAGCAGCCCACCCCGGAGACCGTGCCGGGAGCCACGCAGGAGGCCGCCCAGCCGACCTCCCCGGAGCCGACGACCCCGCCGCCTGCAACTTCACCCTCCCACCCGCAGCCCCCCACCGAATCCGCGCCGCCTCAGCCGGATGCGCCAAAGCAGCACAACGTCGGAAAGATTCTGGCCGTACTGCTTGCGCTTGGAATGCTGGTCCTGGTGGTCACAGTCCAGCGGAGTATCCGCATCCGCCTGCGCCGCGGCAGACAGCAGACCGCCCGCCCCAACGCCAGGGGACTTGCCATGTGGCAGGAGACGGAGCTTCTGTCCAGACTTCTGCGCCAGCCGTCCCCGGAAGCGCTGGAAACGCTGGCACAGAAAGCCAAATTCAGCCAGCACACGCTGACAGCGGAGGAACTGGAACAGTTCACGGCATATCTGACCGACGCCCGGCATCAGCTGGAACAAAAACCATTGTATCTGCGGCTGGTTTATATGTATCTTTATGCAGTGATTTAAGGAGAACACCATGGAAGAAAAATTCATTGCCGTCTGGGCGGCGAACCGGGAAAAGGCGGAAAGCCTCGGCGTTCGAATGCGCACCATCCCCGCCGAAGACACCATGAAAACGGCGCACCGCGTTTTATCCGGCAGCCGTCTCAGCGACGGATTCAACGCCCTTCGGGAAAAGCACCGTCTTGACCTGTCGCTGGAAGCTCTGGCCGTGGACAAACGCTTCACGACGCTGTTCAGCGACGAGGAAGCCAACGAAGCCCTGACCCGTCTCCTGGAAGCGGGCTACTACGGCGGATAACGACAAAAAAGAGGAAGCGTATTTGCTTCCTCTTTTTGCTGTCTAATTCGTAAAACCTTACTTTTCCAGTGCCATGACCTTGTCAATCCGACGCTGATGGCGCTCTCCCCCGGAGAATTCCGTGCCGACCCAGACGTCCACGATCTCCAGCGCCAGATTTTCGCCCACAACTCCTGCACCCAGCGCCATCATATTGGTGTCGTTGTGCAGGCGGGTCATTTTTGCCGACCATGGGTCGGACAGCAGGGCGCAGCGGATGCCGTCAATCTTATTGGCGGTGATGGACATGCCGATGCCGGTGGTACACAGCACAATGCCCCGCTGGCATTCCCCGCTGGCAACCGCCCGGGCGGCCGCAGCGGCAAAGTCGGGGTAATCACAGCTTTCCGTGGAATAGGTGCCGAAGTCCCTGACCTCATGCCCCTGCTTTTCCAGATGCTCGATGACTTTATTTTTCAGCGCAAACGCGCCGTGGTCACAGCCAATGGCAATTCTCATACTACGATCTCCTTTGTATTACAGTAGTTAAATCACATACCCGCCGCTGACGCCCAGCACCTGTCCGGTGACAAATTCCGCGTCTGCCAGATACGCGATGGCTTTTGCCACATCCATGGGCATACCGTTGCGCCCCAAGGGCGTTTCCTCCGCCATTCCCGCGAGGATATCCGGGGCGACGTTCGCGCACATGTCCGTCAGAATGACTCCCGGCGCCACGCAGTTGACCCGGATGCCGCTGGGGCCAAGCTCCTTTGCCAGCGCCTTGGTCAGAGCGATCACCGCGCCTTTTGTAGCGGAATACGCCGCCTCGCAGGATGCGCCCACCTGCCCCCACATACTGGCCACTGTCACGATGCTGCCACGATGGGTCTTGAGGAAAGACGGCATGGCGGCGTTGACGCAGTGGTAAATCCCTCCCACGTTAACGGCGAACAGCCGGTTCCATTCATCCTCCGCCATCTGGGACAGCAGCCCAAAGTACATTGTCCCGGCGTTGCAGACAAGAATGTCCACGTCCCCGATTTGAGAAAACGCCCGGTTCACGGCTTCCCCGTCCGCCACGTCGCAGCAAATGGCGGCGGCTCCTGTTTTGTCCGCCACAGCTTTCGCGGCGGTATGGTTTTTCTCGTACAAAAACGTCACCCGGTCGCCCCGCGCGGCGAATAGCTCGACCGTAGCCGCGCCGATTCCCCGGGAACCGCCGGTGATCACAACATTCCCCATGGAATTTCCCCGCCTTCCGCAGTCCATTTCTGTCTCATGAAAAACGGGCTGCCGGGGCAGCCCGTTTTTTACCGTCTTCTGCTCTTGGTGCGGTGATCCGCACGCATGGAGGAGAGCTTGTTGTCGGACTCGGACATGAACGCCTTCAGCTTTTCCTCAAACAGCTGGTCAGCCGTCTTGGGGGCGGCGGGCTGCATGGGGGCGCGCTGGGGGCGGTTCTGCGCCGGGGCGGAATTTTCCCGCCGGTAGCCGCCGTCCTGACGGGGCGCGCCGCGGTAGTTCCCGTTCCGATTTCCGCCGTTCTCACGCTGGGGCTTGGGTTCCAGACGCTTGATGGACAGGTTGACCTTGCCGTTTTCCAGACCAATGACCATGACCTTCACGTCCTGGCCCTCGGTCAGGTGCTGCCGGATATCGCTGACGTAGGCATTGGCGACCTCGGAAATATGTACCATGCCTGTCTTTCCCTCCGGCAGGGAGATGAATGCGCCGAAATTGGTGATAGACTTGACTTTACCCTCTAAAATGGCTCCAACGGTTAACTCCATAGTATGCTGTGATTCCTCCATCTATTTTCAGTTAATGATGCACAAGGTTAAGACTGCGGCTGTAGATCCAGAATAAGGGTATTGGGGTCAGCCAGCCCCAGCTCGCTTCTTGCGATATCCTCTACGCTCTTCACCGAGCCCAGCTCGCCAATTTTTTCCTCCAGCTCGCTGTTCTGATGTTCCAGAGCGGCGGCCTCGTCCCGCAGCTCTCCGGTCCGCGCCTGAATGCCGGTGTGTACCCACCTCAGAGCTGCCAGCGCCGCCATAGAGAATACGATAAGCACTGCCACGATGATCTTCAGTGCCAGCGAGCCTGACCGGAAAATCACTTTCCCCCTGCGTTTCTGTTCCAATGGGTTCACCTCTTCGTTTTCGCCGTTTTTCCCGACGATGATTCCACTTTATTGTAACCCATTTTTTCGCAGATGCAAATAAAATTTTTGCAAATTCGGAAAATTTTTTTGCGGGCAGCAGCGCAAAGCCCAGGATCGCCCTGACGAATTTCCAGAATCCGGAAAAAATGGGTGCGATCAGGCTGCCGAACGCCAGATCCCAGACGATCCCCCCCGCCAGCAGCCCGGCGGAATACCCCAGCCGCAGGTCGCCCCTGCACACACGAAAGCTCATAATCAGCCAGACCCAGACGCAGCCCGTCAGAAACAGCGCGTCCGCGGCAAGAGTATACCGTGGACGCAGGGGACGTAAGAATTCGTAATACACCCCCAGCGCTGCCCCCAGCAGGCAGCAGCACACGAATCGGTGTGCTGCCAGCGCGGGGGCGGTCATCCGAACAGACGGCGCTTCCAGCCGGCTGCCTGCCTCGGTTCCTCGTAGGCCAGCGCGGAAACACTGCCGTCCACCTCCACCTGCCCGCCCTCCAGTGACAGGGTTTTCAGCTGCAATTCCTTTCCTTGCACGATCAGCGTCCCCAGAGAGGTCTGCAGCACCACCGTCGTATCGTCAAAGCTGACCACCTCTGTCACCCCGGTCATGGTCAGCTGCCGCCGCTCATTCAGACAGAGCTTGTGGGGCATATGCTCATCCGCCATAGCCATCCCTCCTTGCCTTGCCATACGCTATGCCTTAGGCGGCGGGAATATGCCGCATTTTTTATTTTGCTATGCTTTTGCACAGCAAAAAGCAGCCAGAACGTTTTCTGCGTTCTGGCTGATATCATCGCTAGTTTTCCATCTGTTTTCCCAAAAAACCGGCAGCGGTCCTGACCAGCCCCTGATCCGCTTCCTGCAGGGGACTGTCGTTTTCCCCCAGAAGCAGCAGCACGCAGCCCATAAGGTCGCCCTGAGACAAAATCGGCGCGGCGGCGCCAAGGTGGTATTTCTCCTCCCCGTCGGCCGCCAGAATGGGGGCGTCCCCGTTTTTGTAGAGGTAATTTTTCCGCTGTTCCATGAGCTTTTCCAATTCCGGCGAATTGGGTTTGTCCATCAGCTCCCGCTTGGGGATACCGTAAAGGGCGATAATGCTGTCCCGGTCGGTCACCGCGGCGATATGCCCGGTAGCGGACCCGATGGACTCACACATCTGGGCAGCGAACTCCTGCAAGTCGCCCATAGGGGAATACTTACGGAAGATCACGCCCCCGTCCTTCTCCGTATAAATCTCCAACGGGTCGCCGTTGCTGATAACATTGTCAGATTTCGGGGCATCGACGAGCATTTTCAGCTCTTTCGGCGGCCGGTTAGCCGATTCCTGAACAACGACAGCGTCTTCCGGCAGCTCGTCGGAGTCGCATACACCGCAGCACAGAAGTGCCTGAACATCGCTCTTGAGCTTCACCTCAATGGCGTCGTCAAATACCGTGATGCGCTCGATAATGAGGTGTAAATCGTCCTGCGAAATGCTCTCCGCGTTAAGGATTCGGTCAAAAACCTCGATGACCGTCTTTGCCGTGCGATTTGCCTGAATGACCGTGTTGCGCTTATCCCCGCTCATGCGGAGCTGATTTTTCACCCCGGCGATCTGACTTACAAGGTCATGCTCCAGAGCGTCATAGGTTTCCTCAATGATGTCCGTATTGTCGGGATCACGCAGGCAGTCCCGGAGCTTTTGCGCCTTGACCGCTTTCAGCTCCTTCTGGAGCCGTGTGAGCTGATCCTCAAGGCTGACGGAGGTGTCTTTTGTTTCGGTGAGAAGTGCTTCTTCCTCGGTAATGGATTTTTGCAGGTAGTCCATCATCCCGGCGGCATTGTCGCGCACCTGCCGGATGGCGTGCTTGACGGCGGAATCGAGGCAGGAAACTTTCGTGTGATGACTGGTGCAGCCGGAAAGTCCCCGCCGATGATACGCCCCGCAGACATAAGCAGGCCGCAGATCGGCTCGGCTCATGGAAAACATCGGACTGCCGCAGCTCCCGCAGTACAGCAGTCCGGAATAGGCGTTTTCGTATTTCTTTACACCGCGGTAATTGGAGCGGGTGCGCTGTGTGCGAAGCTCACGGGTGATGGCGAAAGTACGTGCGTCCACGATGGCCTCGTGGTTGTTCTCAAAGACCCGGTGTTCGGACTCGTCTTTTTTGACATCCGCACCGTTGATGGTCTTGCGGGCGTACTTGCCCTGCCGGAGCGTACCAATATAGAAATCGTTATCGAGGATGCCCTGCACGGTGACGATACTCCATGTGTCACGGGCTTGGAGCTTGGTGTCCTCGCCCTTCGACTTTTTCCATGCGATCTCATTCATGCGCGGCGTGGGGATGTGCTGATCGGTCAGCCAGTTTGCAATGCGTTTATAGCCCCAGCCGGAGTTGTAGAGTTCAAACACTTTTCGCACGATCTCTGCCGCCGGTTCGTCCACCTCAAACGCCATCGTCTTGGAGTTCGTGATGCGGTAGCCGTAGGGAACCGAGCAGATCCACTTGCCGTCCGCCTGCCTGCGCTTGATGACGCTGCGCACCTTTTTGGAGGTGTCGGTGACAGGCATCTCGTTCATGAAAAAGTATATCTGAATACGGAGCCAGTCGTCGTTGGTGGGGTAGTCAATGCTGTCACCGATGGCGATGATGCGTACTCCCGCGTCGCGGAGCGTTTCAAGCTCCACAAGACCGTAGCTGTTGCGGCGGGAAAAGCGAGACAGGTCTTTGACGATGAGGATGTCATACTTGTGCGACAGCATCTTAGAACGCATGACCTGGTACTGCTCGCGCTGAGAAAAGGTGTAGCCGGAGCGGTCACGGTCAACGTACAGATCAAGCGTACTGCCGGGGAAATACTCCCGGACATAGTCCTCAATGATGGCTTTTTGATTTTCGATGGAAGTGTTGTCCCGGTCTTCCTCGAGGTCAACGGAAATTCGCGTGTAGCCGCAGATGGAAAAAGTCTCTTTCATAGTCGTTTCACCTCGCTTTATGTTGGCATACTATTCGCACGTTATCAAGCTGAAAATGCTGGAAATTCAGGACTTTGCTGTTATCTGGCTGCCCATCTTCCGCCTTGTGTGACACAGCAGAGCGGCGGTGTTTTCCTGTAAATTGCCGTCGCCAGAGCGGTAGATGACAGGCTGATACTTCATGCTCTTATACTGTGCAATAACCGGGTGGAGCGCCGCCATGACAGATGCATCGTCGTTTTCCTCTGCCGACAGCCAGATGGAGAGAAGCCGGTCTTTTTCATCGGTGTATATTCTCATATTGCCTCCTTTGGAATGTGTTTCTTATATTGTTTCCTGAATTTTGCGTGAATAAACAAAGACCGTCCTTCCTGGAGGGGAGGGACGGTCATGATCTCTACAGCTTTCGCCTTCGGACAACGGCGCGGAGTCTCGCACATGAAATCGGGAAATCAAGTGCAGGTATGTCCGCGCTTTCAAGTTTTCAAGGATGACATACGCAAATCTGAGCGGGATTTTTCGTGCTGCTGTTGATCCCGAAAATCTCCCCGGCAAAACAGCATTGCATCACGGAAACTCTCAAAATAAAGTTCCTTGTCTCTGTACTGAACCGTCCAGCGCAGCGGTGAAATGTTGCTCCTGCGAATGAGCAGAGCGGGCGTGGTTTTCTGTGACATAGTACCCTCCAATTATCATTTTTTCTGACAGCGTCAGTGGGTAGAACACCCTTGACACGCAAGTAAAAACAGCTCCGACCTGACACAACTGACAGGATATCGGAGCTGCTTTCCCATTTCATTCGTTATTACATATATTATTTTTAAGTATAAACCACTGTCAGAACTGTCAGGAAAGCTCACAAAGCATTGATAATCCGTGCATTTTTGAAACTGACAGTGTCAGCGAAGCCTGACAGTCATGACACACTGTCGTAGCCGTAGACGCGCACGTACTGACGCTTTGCATCCAGTGACAGTGTGTAGTCCCGGTAGCAGGTACCGATTTCCGTGTGAACTGTCAGCTCCTTGTATTCCTTGCCGAGATATTCGCATAGCTTATCGCGGAATGCACGGGCTGTTTCAGCGTAGCCGTTGTTGTTATCGACGCACCAGGCGCGATACACGTCGTAGAGCTTACCGGTGGTGCAGTTGTCTTTGTGCTTACGAGGAACCATGCATTCGTGGAAGAACGTGATGACCGTGCTGTTGTCCTCCATGTAGGTGTTACGCGCATCGAGAACACACTTTGGCTCAGAATAGCGGTAGCCGTTTCGGATGACATCCATTAATGCGGCAATGCACTTATAGACGATGCCTTCACGCTCGGCATACATCTTCTCCAGCAGCATCTTGTCCTGCCTGCTGTTTTCAATGACATTGTCGCAGTGTACGATCATGATGCGATCATAGACCCATGCGCCCGTATCACCGCCGAAGTGGGGCAGCTTGTTCATGCAGAACCACAGCAGGCCGCAGTAGGTATATTTGAATTGCTGTTCGCCCTTAAACTCGGCAAACACGCAGTCGCCGCCCGTCAGCAATTTGAATGCATTCAGCTCGCTCACCGTCATATATCGCATATCCGACGACCCCGCAAGCCGCATTCCGTAGATGCTGGACGTACCAAAGCGCGCCTCAATTTCCTTGAGGTCGATGCCTGTGAAATTATCCCTCCCAAGAAGCCGCTCACACAGCGCCTTGAGCTGGCTCTTGCCGCTGTTGCCGGGCCCCACGAGAAACAGCGACTTTTTCATTCGGTAGCCCCGAATGTTCGACAGACACGCGCCCATGAACTCCAGAAGGAGCTTTGTGACCGCTTCATCACCGCCGGTGAGTGTATGCATGTACATGTCAAATACCGGCGTCGGCGTGGCCTCACCCGTCCAGCGGCACGGAATTTGTATGGTGGAATACACGTCCGGCGAGTGTGGCATCAGGATCGGCTCACCGGAGGATAAGTCGAGAAGCCCATTTTCAAAGTTGATGATACTTTCGTCTGTATTCAAAGCATCCATCGGAATGAAGTTCAGATCGGTCGTTAAGAGTTGGTAAACCTCGTTGACCACGCTCATTTTCACAAGCTCTTCATTGAAATCCTCGATATACCGCTTGATCGCACCCTTGAGCATCTCCGGTGCGTACAGCCGGTAGACTCCGCCGTCATACACATAAATCTGCATCGTCTGCCTGCCGTTGTCGCGCACGAAGATATAATGTAGGTTTTCGCGCACATGCTTTGCCAGGAGCGGTGCGGAGACAATAAGAGTCCCGTTTTTGCCTTCTCGTATGAAGTTCGGCAGAGCGATCTTGCGCTCACGGTAGCTCTCCAACGCCATGCGGATTGTCGCCTCGCGGTAATCCCGCCGCTCCCACTTATCTCGATAGAGCGCGGATGCCCGAAACAGCCGGTCTATCTCCGCGGCATTGTCGCCCACGCGATTTGCCAGCATCGTGCATAACGCCGCGTCCGCCTCCGAGTGCGAGTGATAGCCGGAGATATCGCCCCGGTCATAAAGTGCTGAGAATTTGTCCAACGGCTTTTGCGATACCGGCTTTTTCTCCTCACGGCGCATGTCCTGATTAAGCGTCAGCAAGATCGCCTCGGTGCAGTCAGTACAGGGTCTGTCCTCGACGGCGTTTCCCGTAAACACGGCAAAGCGGTTCGTGAGCCCACCGATGTAAAGCTCCATGTCGTTGCCGGGATTTTTGGTATAGTACCGGTGATCGAGTTTGCGCTTTCTGTCAATGGTTTCTGTGGGTAGACCTGCAAAGTCGCATTTTCCGTACAGATGCAGTCCCGCCCCGCTCTGCGAATACTCGGCGTAGGTGTCGAAGCGGGATAAGATCTCCTGCACGAGCGGGTCGTCCAGCTCCTTGTGATCGATGTCGAGGAAGAACCAGCCCTGCGGGATCACAAAGCCCACACCGCTATACATATATTTTTGCGCGGCGGCGATGGCTTCATCATACCGCACCCAGGTGCCGCGGTATTCCTCGTTGGTACCGGTTTTGCTGCCGTGTGCCGAGCAGGGCACCTTCGTCATGCGCCCGTTTTTCTCAATTTTGTTCCAGCATACCCAGATCGGCATCGCCTTTAATTCACTGAGATTGTCCATTTTGATTCACCTCCATTCCGGGCATGTTGCCCCTCATAATACGGAGATTTGGGAGCCGTTTTGTGGGGGTATTGTCACAGAAAATTCCGTACTTTTTTCTTTGCGGCATTGATGGACTCTGCAATGCTGGAGAAATCCTTGCCTTCCAGGGCGGCAATTTCGCGGAATGACATACCGTCGGCGTACAGGATCAGTCTGCGAAACTGCGTATTGGACAAAACCTCCATGGCCTTCCACAGAGCCATATCCCGCTCCTTGCGCAGGAGGATTTGCTCCGGTGTCTCACGGTAGGCAAAGGCTTCACCCTCGTAATCCATGGCATCCATATGAAATTCGCAATGGTCGCGCTCCCTTCGGTCGGCGTTACCTGTGACACGCTTATCCTCCCTGAGAAACTCGGCAACCTCCTCGGTGACCTCCACCATGATGGGCTTACCATCCGCAGTGTAATCGTACTTAATAAACATTTTCCCGGCCTTTCCGCCTGAGCGGTAGAGCCGGGATTTCCTGAAATATAGCCTGACACATGATTTTGGGCGCACTTATTCAGGGGCACATACTTTTTCCCTCCGAAATTGGAGCTTTCAGTATGTATCCCGGCCCTATACGTAATCAGGCTTTCGATATTTTTGAATTTGTTCTTGTGAACAGCTTCAAAATAACATATACTGTTACATATACGCTAAGTGTAACTGTAACGCTATCTGTAACGGAGGCCGGGAAAGTGGCTTGGGATTTGCTATATGAATGGCAGCCATCGGCTGACCATACGACATCGATCATGGGTGCCGGCGAGATCGGCGGGATACCGGAGCTCGTATATAAGCCGATTCGGTTTAAGGAATATACATGTGAGCCATATAATCTTCAAACGTGGATAAAACCGAAAATCGCCGACAGCGACTCGTTTATGACCGAGCTCGATGCCAACGATGATTATGAATTTTTCACGGGGAAAACGATTTTTTGCGCCCTGTATAATCTTGGGAAGTACCTCAATGATGAGCGTGTCGATATAGGCGATCCGGTGGAGCGCATTGTGGAGTTTTGCACGGAGTATGTACATCCGTATTTTGTTGACGAGCTGGACGACTTAATAGATCAGGACGGATTTGGGGCGTATTTCATGCTGGAAAAGCAGGCGGCTTTCCGTGCAAATCAGTTCCTGCAAGACCTCGGCAGATTGTATAATGCAGCCAGCTTCTATTTTGCGCTGGAGGATGTCAAACGGAAAAATCCGGCAGCGGCGTTACATCTTGCCGAGGACGGGAGATTTTTCGATGGATTGCCGTTTTTTGAAAGGTATCTTCATCCGATACCGGAGGTCGAGTGGAACACAGACGACGCTTCGGATGCCTTTGATATTGTACAGGAAATGCAGAGAGAACAGCCGGTGCCGGGCAAAATTCCTCGCCTGTTCTATAAAGAGATGACGGGCAAGCTGGCGGATATCATGCCGGATTTTCGCGTGAGGGTCAAGGTAGAACCGAGAACCGAGCGCATGGTGCTGGCAGCCGACGTCAACTCTGTGTTCGACATTGCTTGGTTTGTGCTGGCAAGGCTCATTACCAGCGGCGGCCAAAGAGTCAAACAGGAAACAAACGCCGAAGGAACACCGAAGGAGCTCGCCGTCGTGATCTGCCCCAACTGCGGCGAAGCCTTTGCCCGCCGCTCCAACCGGCAGCAGTTCTGCACAAAAGAAGAATGCCGCAAAGCACATAACGCCCTGCGGCAAAAGAAGTATCGGGAGAATAAGAAGCTGAAAGAATAGTAGCTCTTGCATAGACAGCAGTCACATGGAACATTCCGTGTGGCCGCTGTTTTTTGCCCTGACGGGCATTTTTAAGTTGACATTGGCATTTTCAAAGCGTAGAATTAACATAAAAGCTAATTAGCTTTTATGTTAATTTTTGCGATAGGAGGTGATGGTATGGTAGACAGATATGGAGAATTGGTGCGGCAAGCGAGAGATGCGAAAAACATATCAGCGAAGCAGCTATCCGAAAAACTAAATGTTTCAGCACCGTTTATTACAGACATAGAAAAGAACCGACGATTACCATCACTTCAAAATCAGAATAAAATAAAAAAACTGCTCGCAAGTAAGCAGTTCCCGGAAACATTATTTGATGACCTTGCAGCAGCAGACAATGAAGATACACGCATTGTTGCCGAAGACTTAGCGAAAATGATACGCAATAAACCTGAAGTTCGGGCCTTACTCAGGACTCTTAATAAAAAGAGACTATCTACTTCACAAATAAAAAAACTAACCGCTTCTATAGGAGGAAATGGAAATGCTACTGAATGAAATTTTAAAAAACACAAAATATAATGACTCTCTTTTCTCTGAGGAGGCACGGCAGTTTATCGAAAACGCCATTATTACCAAAACTGTCAAAGGCAAGGACGCCTAATTCATGGTATGCCAAAAGCGAGGAAGAGGCTGTGCGTCAGCTTTATCTCTTCAAGCTGTTTCACGAATACGGTTATCCCACAAGCCGTATCGAGGTCGAATTCCCGATTCATTTTGGCCGTGAAGTGAAGCGTGCTGATATTGCCATCATGGACAAGGATCGCCCAATGGTTCCCTATATCGTCGTGGAGTTAAAAAAGCCTAAGCTGTCTGACGGAAAGGAACAGCTGAAATCTTACTGCAACGCCACTGGTGCGCCCATCGGAGTGTGGACGAATGGCGAGCAACTTTCCTATTATAACCGCAAAGACCCGAACTATTTTGAACCTATTACGAATATCCCGAAAGTCTCAGAAAAGCTCAGCGATATTATCAACGAAAAATTCACTTATGAAGATCTGAAAAAGATTGATAGAATCAGCCAGCAGAAACGTTCTCTCCGCTCCCTTATCCAGAAAATGGAAGATGAAGTGCTTGCCAGCGCTGGTGTGGATTCTTTTGAGGAAATTTTCAAGCTTATTTTTGCCAAGCTCTATGACGAACTGATCTGTGAGCGTGATCCCAGTGCGTATTTGAAGTTCCGCAATTCCGGAGAAACGGATTTTGAACTGAAAGAGAAAATTCAGGGGATCTTTGATGATGCAAAGAAAAAATGGGAAGGCATTTTTACTGACGAAAGCAAGATTCTGCTTTCCCCTTCCCACCTCGCGGTATGTGTCGCAACGCTACAGGATATTAAACTCTTTAATAACAACCTTGACGTTGTGGACGATGCCTTTGAATACCTGATGAGCAAGGCGCAGAAAGGCGAAAAGGGGCAGTATTTCACGCCGCGTTACGTCATTGATATGTGCGTAAAAATGATGAATCCGTCCGTCAATGACAAGATCATCGACAC
>OLOU01000780.1_pt1 | contig 25939 bp, 24 predicted proteins | sample 1672101 | NCBI WGS metagenome assembly OLOU01 (sample SAMEA3136645, study PRJEB25190) | human gut metagenome | biome: human gut; feature: human-associated habitat; material: faeces | place: Austria | collected 2013
TCACCACAGCCCGGTACATAGCCATTGAAAACGGCTTGCAGTCCATTTTGCGCGCTGAGATCATACGGCAGCACGAAAAGCATACCGAGCGGCACTACTGCCCCCTCTATGCAAAAGAAGCTATGGTCAAGGTCTACGACGCCTATCATGCGCTGGGCGGCAATGGAATGATGACCAGATTTTACAACGAAATAATTGCGCTCCCGGAGGAGCCGCAACAAAAGGAGGATTAACTATGAAAGTAACCGCAGGAACAATCGCAAGAACCGTCGTGTTGGCGGTATCTCTGCTGAATGTACTCTTAAACGCCTTTGGTAAAAATCCCTTGCCCTTTTCTGATGATGAAGTCTATACTGCTGTGTCAACGGTGGTAGCCGTGGCGGCTTCCCTGGCTGCATGGTGGAAGAACAACAGCTTCACAACGGCCGCTTTGAAAGCAGATGAGACACTGGCGCTGGAACGGACGGAGACAGCAGAGAGCGAGGTCAGTCATGAGTAAGCTGTATTACTGCCGGCAGACCACCGAAAAGTGCAAATCTATCAGATACCCCAGCAAGACCCACCCCTATAAATACGGCACTTCCGGCTGTATCTATACCAGTGGTTGCGGAGTGTGCGCCAGCCTAATGGTACTGCACAACTTTGGCTTTACCGGCTTAGACACGGCGGCTTGGACGCAGAAGTGCCTGCTGATGGGCGCACGGTCCGCAGATGGCACCGATATGGACAAGGTGGCAGCGTTCATCGAGAGGCATTTCTCAATCGTAAGCAAGCGAGCCAAGTCTGTTGCTGACTTGAAGAAACACCTAAAAACAGGCGGCAAGGCTATTGTGTGCGTATCGGGTGGCGGCAAGAAGCTGTTCAGTAATGGCGGCCACTATATCTATATTGGCGGCCTGGACAAATCCGGTAACCTGATCGTTCTGGACCCGTATTGGTATGACGGAAAGTTCACTTTGACTGTCGCACGCCGCAAATACACCCGCGTGAAAAACGGCAGAGAAGTGTATGTACAGCCGGGAGCGTTGGCTTCGGACATCAGCGGCATTTGGCTCTTTACGAACGCAAAGGGAGCAAAGACTGTATATGCGGAGAATGATGTAAACTACCGCAAGGCGAGCCCCAAGGCGCCTACCGTAAAGCCGGGCACATACACCACCACAGCAGTTCGTGGTATTTATAAGGGTGCAGGTGCCGCCACAGGCCGCAAAAAGGTCAAAGACCTGACCACGGACGGCCGGAGATACGCCACATCCAGCAAGGGAACAAATGACGCCTTTTTGCGTAAAGGTACAAAGATTACCTTACTGGAAACGAAAATGGCGAATTCGGGCAACCTGTGGGGCAGAATACCGAGCGGATGGATGTGTATCTGGGAGAAAGATACTAACACCCGGTTTTTGAAATAAAAAAAAAATCGAGGAGGTAGTTAATCTACTTCCTCGATTTTATATACAAATCCAACACAAAGATTTTTTATGAAAAAGCATAAGTTCGGATTTGCACTATTTGGTGGAGCATAGGGGATTCGAACCCCTGACCTCCACACTGCCAGTGTGGCGCGCTCCCAACTGCGCTAATGCCCCGTAGCTATCTTGCTTTGGTAGTATAGCATAGCGTATGTGGGAAAGTCAAGAGAATTTTTACAAAAAATGCAAAAACACAGATTTTTCTCTTTTGCATAGAATGAGATAGGTTCGTAGGAGGGGTGACAGTGGCGAGTATCAGCCTTTGTATGATCGTACGGGACGAGGAAGCGGTACTGGGACGGTGCCTGGAGAGCGTGGCACCGGCGGTGGATGAGATCATTGTGGTAGACACCGGCAGCATGGACGGCACCAAGGCGGTGGCGGCTGCCTATACCGATCGGATTTTTGACTTTGCCTGGGTAGATGATTTTGCAGCGGCACGCAATGCATCCTTTGCCAAGGCCACCGGGGATTACATCCTGTGGCTGGACGCAGACGATGTGCTGTTGCCGGAGGATCTGGATGCGTTGTTGTGTCTGAAAAATCGGCTGGACCAATCCCCGGCAGATGTGGTGATGATGCGCTACAACACCGCTTTTGACAGTCATGGCAATCCCACTTTTTTCTTTGATCGAGAGCGGTTGGTGCGCCGTGCGGCGAGACCGGTTTGGCTCGGTCGGGTACACGAATATATTCAGTGCCCGGGCACCAGAATTACAGTGAATATTGCCGTGACGCATCGATCAATCAAGACAGCGTACACCACCCGAAACCTACGAATCTATGAAAAGATGGCGGCGGCAGGGGAGTTGTTTACGCCCCGAGATCGATTCTACTACGGGCGGGAGTTATACTACCATCGGCAGTATAACCGTGCGGTACAGGAATTGCAGGCGTTTTTGGCGCCCGGCGACGGCTGGGTGCCGGATCAGTTGGAGGCCTGCAAGTTTCTGAGTGCAGCCCTGCACGTCCAAGGGGATCGGAAGGGTGCGTTTGCTGCATTGTGCCGGAGCTTTGCCCTGGGAGCACCTCGGGCGGACCTGGTATGCGGTTGCGGTGATCTGTTACTGGAACAAGGGGATTATCCGGCGGCGATTTGTTGGTACAAGTGGGCGCTGGAACTTCCACAGGACCTGCATAGCGGCTTTGTAAACACGGATGACACCGGGTACTTGCCGTACCTGCGGCTTTGCGTTTGTTATGATCGTATGGGGGATCATGCAGCGGCTGCCCGCTGCAATGCCCAAGCCGCAGCGTACCGACCCGATGATGCCGCCGTGCAGCAGAACGCAGCCTATTTTGCCGCACTGCAGCACCCTGCCGACCTGCCGTCTATTGGAGAGGATAAGGAGCAAACCCGATGAATACAACGATTTATAAAAACCAACCTTGCTGCGACGCTTGCTGCAAGCCTGCCTGTTCCTGCTGTCCCACCATTGTTGGGCCTACCGGTCCAATAGGGCCTACCGGTCCCACCGGCCCCACAGGTCCGGGTGTTGGCGCTATCGGCCCTACCGGTCCTATGGGTCCTACGGGCGCTACCGGTGCGGCCGGCAGTAACGGCCAAATGGGGCCCACAGGTCCCACCGGCGCACCGGGTAGTAACGGCCAAATGGGGCCCACAGGTCCAACCGGTGCAACCGGAGCTGCTGGTTTTGCAGGCGCAACAGGACCTACCGGTGCCACGGGTGCTACCGGCGCCACAGGTGTTGCAGGTCCTGCCGGTGCAATAGGACCTACTGGTGCAACAGGTCCTACCGGACCTACGGGTGCCACCGGCGCAACAGGCCCTGCCGGTACAGCGGGTGCAATAGGTGCTACCGGTGCAACAGGTCCTACCGGCGCTACGGGTGCCACCGGCGCTACGGGTGCCACCGGCGCAGCCGGAACGGTGCTGCCCGGCGAATTGGTGACCAATGGCACTATGGAGCAGTTCACCAATACTGTCCCCACCGGCTGGACGATGAACAACGAGGCTTTGGCTGGGCAGGCCACCGCCGCCGGTCAGGTGCACAGCGGTTTGTCAGCGGTGCAACTGGCATCAGGTGCGCAAATGCGCCAGACGCTCGCAGCTGCCCCAGGCAGCTATTACCGGCTTTCCTTTTACGCCCAAGGGGTAGGGGATCAACCGGCAGTGACTGGCAGGATTATCTTTACAGATACAGCCGGCGGCGAATCAAATGCGGCTGATGTGTCGGTGCGTTCTCAGGATATGGTTAAGACGGCGCCGAATTTTGGTTATTATCAGGTAATCAGTACTGTGGTGCCGGAGAATGTGACCACAGTGACAGTCTATCTGGAAGCAACCGGCGGCACGGATGACAGCGTAATTCTGGACGATGTATCTCTGACCATGGTTTAACTGCGGGGGCTCGGTGTGCCTAGGCGCACCGGGCTTTTTTTATTGCCAAAAAAGGCAAAAAAGTCTACTCCAAATGGTCCGCAGTCAAATCGGCAAAAACGAAATAAACGAAGGCAGTAGGAGACGGCTGCCTGTTTGTAAATCGGCTGCAATTTTTCGCCACAAGGCCATCGGTATAACCGTTGGCCTTAATTTTGTAAAAATATTGCATTTTTTCTTTGTATTTTGCGAATCATCTGTTATAATAAGCACATTCCAAGGAGAGGATGTGGAGTAATGGGCGGATATTTTGCCGCAGTATCCAAAGAAGATTGCGTATTTGATTTGTTTTTCGGGGTGGACTACCACTCCCACCTGGGCACGCGCCGGGCGGGAATGGCGGTGTATGACCCGGAAACCGGTTTTGACAAAGCCATACATAATATTGAAAATGCGCCGTTTCGTACGAAGTTCACCAAGGAGTCTCAGGAGATGCACGGCACCATGGGCATCGGCTGTATTTCCGATTTTGAAGCGCAGCCCATACTGGTGCGCTCCCACCACGGCACCTTTGCCATTACAACGGTAGGGAAGATCAATAATGCAGACGCTATTGTGGATGAGATTATCGGGACCAACGCCCATTTCTTTGAAATGCACAACGGCGAGATCAATCCCACGGAACTGGTGGCAGCGCTGATCGACCAAAAAGAAAATTTTGTAGAGGGTATTCGCTACGCCCAAGATGTGATCGACGGCTCTATGAGTATGCTGCTTTTGACCCCCAAAGGGGTGTATGCTGCCCGGGATAAGCTGGGGCGCACACCCATTGTGCTGGGCAAAAAGCCGGATGGTTACTGCGCCAGCTTTGAAAGCTTTGCCTATTTGAACTTGGGCTATACCGATGACAGAGAACTTGGCCCCGGCGAGATCGTGGTGCTAACGCCGGACGGTGTGCAGCAGTTGGTTGCACCGGGCAAAAAAATGAAAATTTGCACCTTCCTATGGGTGTATTACGGTTATCCGTCCTCGTCCTATCAAGGGATCAGCGTGGAAAAAATGCGTTACCACTGCGGTGAGCTGCTGGCAGGCCGAGACAACGCCAAGCCGGACATTGTGGCTGGTGTGCCGGACTCCGGCATTGCCCACGCCATCGGCTATGCCAACGCCTCCGGCATTCCGTTTTCTCGTCCGTTTGTTAAGTACACGCCTACCTGGCCTCGCTCCTTTATGCCACCCAACCAGACCAAGCGCAACCTGATCGCTAAGATGAAGTTGATTCCGGTGCACGATTTGATTGAGGGTAAGAGCCTGCTGCTGATTGACGACTCCATTGTTCGCGGCACCCAACTGCGGGAAACCACGGAGTTTTTGTACGCTAGCGGCGCAAAAGAAGTGCATATCCGGCCGGCGTGCCCGCCGTTACTGTTTGGTTGTAAGTACCTGAACTTTTCCCGTTCCACCTCAGAGATGGAACTGATCACTCGTCGTGTGATCCTGGAGCTGGAGGGCGGCGATCCCACAAAGGAAGTGCTGGCAGAATATGCCGACCCGGACAGCGAAAAATACGCTGCTATGGTGGAAAAAATCGGCGAAAAGCTGCACTTTACCAGCTTGCGCTATCATCGACTGGACGATATGATCGCTTCCGTAGGTATTCCTGCGGATCAGCTTTGCACCTACTGCTGGAACGGCAAAGAATAAATAAGACAAAAGAAAAAGAACAGTTATCCTTGCGGATAGCTGTTCTTTTTTGCTATTGAAATAGATGCTATTTATAGATTTATATCAATAACCGGTTACTCTGCTTTCATGTTCGCAAAGCACTCGCTGCAATAAACCGGACGGTCTTCCCGCGGCTCAAAGGGAACCTTGCAGGCCGCGCCGCAGTTGGCGCAAACAGCGTCGTGCATTTCGCGGGGACCGCGAGCGGCGGCTTTTCTTGCGCTACGGCAAGCTTTGCAGCGCTGGGGCTCATTGACAAATCCCTTTTCAGCATAGAACTCCTGTTCACCGGCTGTAAAGACGAATTCGTTCCCACAATCCTTGCAGACTAATGTTTTGTCTTCGTACATTGGACCTTAACTACCTCTCATAAGATTTATTCAAAAAGAAGCGTTAACTTCTTACGAATACGCTGTAATGCGTTGTCTACCGCCTTTGGGCTTTTGTTCAGTCGGGAGGCAATATCCGCATATCGAAAACCGCTGATGTGCAGGCGCAGCACCTCATTTTCCATGGGGGATAACTGCTGCTCCAGCGCGCGGCTCAGGCGCGCCACACTCTCTGCGGCCAAAAAATCGTCCTCCGCACTGACGGCTGTACCGGCATGATCCAGATAGTCCTCCAAGGGAACCATATTACCCGTGGGAACATCTTTGCGCCGACTGAATTTTCGCAGCGCGGTTTGTATTGCATTTTCAATACAAGTGCCGGCAAACGTGCGAAAAGCGGCGCCTCGTTTCGGTTGGTACGCACGCAGGGCGGCCAGCAGACCGATCATGCCCTCCTGGACCAGATCGTCCTTCTCCAGCGGAGAGTGAATGTACTTCATGGCAATCATCTCCACAGTGGGGCGCATGGCGTGGACCAGTGCATTTATAGCTTCTCCGCTGCCGCTTTGAGCGGCGGAAACCAGCGATTCAATATCTGTTTTTTTTGTTGCTGACATAATTTTCCTGCCTTATGATTGATTATACAACGGTTATTGGTCATAGTCAACAATTTTTCATTCTGCAAGAAAAAATTATTATTTAACTTGGATAATAATGTACAAAACGCGCAAAATGGTGATTAATTAAAAATGCTTATACATTAAAGCGGAACAGCACTACATCGCCGTCCTGCATCACATACTCCTTGCCCTCACTGCGGACCAAGCCTTTCTCTTTGGCAGCCGTCATACCGCCGCAGGCCACCAGATCGTCAAAGGAAACCACCTCGGCGCGAATAAAGCCCCGCTCAAAGTCTGTGTGGATCTTGCCGGCAGCCTGGGGCGCCTTGGTGCCTTTTTTGATGGTCCAGGCACGCACTTCCGGTTTACCGGCGGTCAGGTAGGAAATCAGACCCAAAAGGGAATAACTCTTCTTGATCAGCCGATCCAGGCCGCTTTTTTCCAGTCCCATATCACTAAGGAACATGGCCTTTTCGTCCTCGTCCAGTTGAGCGATCTCTGCTTCCATTTCTGCGCAGATGGGCAGTGTTTCCGCACCCTCTGCGGCAGCGATCTCCTCCACCGCTTTGTAGAACGGATTGCTCTCAATCCCGGCGTTAAAGTCGTCCTCGCCCATATTGCAGGCATAGATCACCGGCTTGATGGTCAGGAGGGATACTTCTTTCAGGTACTCTTGTTCATCCTCACTGATCTCCACGCTGCGGGCGGTTTTGCCTTCTTCCATCTCTGCGGCCAGTCGCTCCAGAAACGCCACCTCCGGCGCCAGCGTCTTGTCGCCTTTCATGGCTTTTTTACGGCTGTCGATTCGTCGATTCAGAATATCAAGATCCGAGAGGATCAGCTCCAAATTGATGGTCTCAATGTCCCTTGCCGGATCCACAGAGCCGTCCACATGTGTGATGTCGTCATTCTCAAAGCAGCGCACCACATGGATAATGGCGTCTACCTCCCGGATATGAGACAGAAATTTGTTGCCCAGACCCTCGCCCTTGGACGCACCTTTGACCAGCCCTGCAATGTCCACAAACTCAATGGTGGCCGGCGTGAATTTGTCCGGGTGGTACATTTCTGCCAGCTTGTCCAGCCGTTCGTCCGGCACGCTGACCATACCCACATTCGGCTCTATTGTGCAAAAGGGGTAGTTGGCGCTTTGGGCGCCTGCGTTTGTAATGGCGTTAAAAAGTGTACTTTTGCCAACATTTGGCAAGCCTACGATACCAAGTTTCATTCTTTTAGCTCCGATGTCTGAATTACACGTTTTTAGTGCGAATATAAGTATATACCAATGCTGCTGTTTTTACAAGGATAAATTTTTCTTGACATAGTATCGCAAATATCCTAAAATATAAATTAAATTTTTGTGATAGGAGAGGAAATTAATGGAACTCAATGGCTCTCAGATCGTTCTTGAAGTCTTGAAAGAACAGGGCGTAGATACCATCTTTGGTTATCCCGGCGGTACGATCCTGAATATTTTTGACGAGCTTTATAAATATGGCGACACCTTTAAGCATATTTTGACTGCCCATGAGCAGGGCGCGTCCCACGCGGCAGACGGCTATGCCCGCGCTACCGGCAAGGTGGGCGTGTGCTTTGCCACCTCCGGTCCCGGCTCCACCAACCTGGTAACCGGTATTGCCACGGCCTATATGGACTCTGTGCCGGTGGTTGCCATTACCTGCAACTATGCCACCTCCGGCTTGGGGCGAGACAGCTTCCAGGAGGTAGATATTTGCGGTATTACCATGCCCATTACCAAGCACAACTTCCAGGTCAAGTCTGTGGAGGAGCTGGCGCCCACGCTGCGCCGGGCGTTCCGTATTGCCCAGACCGGGCGCAAAGGTCCTGTTCTGGTTGATATTCCCAAGGATATAACTTCTGCCACTTGTGATTATGTGGCGGAACCGAAAGTGGAGATTGAGCCGTTTAAGATGCCCAAGCAGTCTTGCTTAGATCGGGCGCTGGAATTGCTGAGAAACGCCAAGAAACCGCTGATTTATGTTGGTGGCGGCGCCATTCTCTCCAAAGTGGGTGAAGATCTGATTACTTTTGCCGAGAAGCTGGATGCACCGGTGGTGTCCTCTCTTATGGGTCTGGGTGCATTTCCGTACGGCCACCCGCTGCACGTGGGGCTGATCGGTATGCACGGCCATTTTGAGGCCAATAAGGCGGCGCATGACTGCGATGTGCTCATCACTTGCGGCGCCCGTTTCTCTGACCGTGTGGCCGGCAACCGCAAGAAGTTTGCGCCTAACGCAGAGATCTTACATATTGACATTGACGCAGCGGAGATGGACAAAAACATCTTTTCCAACTACCACCTGCGTGGCGACTTGGCAGAAATTCTGCCCATGCTGACCCGTAATGTGGAGCAGATGGATCACAGCGACTGGAAAGCGGAGATCGAGGCCAGCCGGCATCCCTTTAAGCAGCTGCAGATTGGGGATTTTGTAAATCCCCAGGTCTTAATTGAAAAAATTGATGAAAAGACCCCGGACGACACCATTGTGGTCACCGATGTGGGTCAGCACCAGCTGTGGGCGGCACAGTTCTATAAGTACACCCGACCCCGCACCCTGCTGACCTCCGGCGGACTGGGCACCATGGGCTATTCTATGGGTGCTGCCTTTGGCGCGGCTATGGGCTGCCCGGATCAAACCGTGGTGATGTTTGCCGGTGACGGCGGTTTCCATATGAACCTGTCTGAGCTGGCCACCATGGCGTCCTACAATATCCCGGTCAAGATGTTCATTATGAACAACACTGTGCTGGGTATGGTGCGCCAGTGGCAAAAGCTGTTTTATGACAACCGCTTTTCTGATACAGATCCCCACCGCGTTACGGATTTTGTGAAGGTGGCAGAAGCCTTTGGCGTAAAGGGGCTGCGTATCCATACCAATGATGATATTGACGCTGTGCTGGCAGAGGCGCTGGCTTATCCCGGTCCGGTGTTGGTGGACTGCCGTATTTCGCCGGACAGCAATGTGCTGCCGATGATTCCGCCCGGCGGCGCACACACGGACATTATCGAGCAGTTTAACTGATTGGAGGCAAGGAAGATGAAAGAGAAATTGGTTTTATCTGTTCTTGTGGATAACGAGAGCGGCGTGCTGCAACGGGTGGCCAGCCTGTTCTCCCGCCGTGCATACAACATCTCCTCTCTGACGGTGAGTGAGACGGAGGACCCGAACTTTTCCCGTATGACCATTGAGACCAACACGGAGCCGGAGAATTTTCGCCAGATCAAGCGCCAGCTGTTAAAGCTGGAGATCGTGGAGAAAGTATCTGAGCTGACTCCGGACAATTCCGTGTCCTCCGAGTTGCTGTTGGTGAAGGTGCACGCCCAGGGCATTCCGGAGAAAAACGCCCTTTTGGCATTCAACGCCGGTTATGGTGCTCGTGTGCTGGATATTTCTTCTGAGACGGTGACCCTGGAGTTCACCGGTGCGGGGGAGATGCTGGACGCCTTTATTCAGCGACTGGAGCAGCGCTTTAGCATTGTGGAAATGGCGCGTACCGGCGTGACCTCGCTGGAGCGCGGCGCCGGTTCCTTTACGGACGATATTTAAGGACGGTGACGATCATGGGAATGACAATGACGCAAAAGATCCTGGCGGCGCACGCCGGTTTGGATCATGTAGTAGCTGGTCAATTGATTGAGGCCAAGCTGGATATGGTACTTGGCAACGATGTGACCTCTCCGGTTGCTATTAATGAGATGAACAAATTTGGCAAGGACGGCGTGTTTGATAAGACCCGCATTGCCCTTGTAATGGACCACTTTACGCCCAATAAGGACATCCAGTCCGCGCAGAACTGCAAGCAGGTGCGTACTTTTGCCCGTGCCCACGGCATTACCCACTATTTTGATGTGGGCAACATGGGGATTGAGCACGCATTGCTGCCGGAGCAGGGGATTGTGGCCTGTGGTGACTGCGTGATCGGCGCAGACAGCCACACCTGTACTTACGGTGCACTGGGTGCGTTCTCCACCGGCGTAGGCTCCACGGATATGGCTGCCGGTATGGTTACCGGTAAGGCTTGGTTTAAGGTTCCCTCCGCCATTAAGGTTGAGATCACCGGCAAAAAAGCACCCTTTATCAGCGGCAAAGATGTGGTACTGCACTTGATCGGTGAGATCGGTGTGGACGGCGCCCTCTACCAGTCTTTGGAATTTACCGGCGATGGTATTGCGGAGCTTTCTATGGACGATCGGCTGTGCATCAGCAATATGGCCATTGAGTGCGGCGCCAAAAACGGAATTTTCCCGGTAGATGATGTGACCTTGCAGTATGTGAACGGCCGCGCAGAGCGGGAATATACGATTTTTGAAGCAGACCCGGACGCAGAATACACCCGCACGGTAAAAATTGATTTGAGCACCTTAAAGCCCACCGTGGCATTTCCACATCTGCCGGAGAATACCCATACGATTGATCAGGTGGACGGTGAAAAGATCGCTATTGACCAGGTGGTGATTGGCTCCTGCACCAATGGCAGAATGGAAGATATGCGCGCTGCTGCTGCAATTTTGAAAGGTCGCAAGGTAGCGCAGGATGTGCGCGTGATCGTGATCCCGGCCACCCAGCGCATTTATTTGCAGTGCATTGAGGAGGGGCTGACCCAGATCTTTATTGAGGCCGGTGCAGTCGTGTCTACACCTACCTGCGGCCCCTGTCTGGGCGGTCACATGGGTATTTTGGCTGCCGGTGAGCGAGCAGTTTCCACCTCAAACCGAAACTTTGTGGGCCGTATGGGTCACACGGAGTCTGAGATTTACTTGGCCTCTCCCGCTGTGGCTGCCGCCTCTGCGGTCAAGGGCTATATTGCCGACCCGGCTACGGTATAAGGAGGTCACGGTATGATAGCAAAAGGTAAGGTACATAAGTTCGGCGACAATGTGGACACGGATGTAATCATTCCTGCCCGCTACCTGAACAAAAGTGACGAGGCCTGGCTGGCTTCTCATTGTATGGAAGATATTGACAAGGATTTTGTAAATAAGGTGCAGCCCGGTGACATCATGGTGGCCAAGGCGAACTTTGGTTGCGGCTCCTCTCGTGAACACGCACCCATTGCCATTAAGGCCAGCGGCATCAGCTGCGTGATTGCCTCCACCTTTGCTCGTATTTTTTACCGCAATGCCATTAATATCGGCCTTGCGATCTTAGAGTGCGACCAGGCTGCCAACGAGATCAACCAAGGCGATGAAGTGCAGGTGGATTTTGACAGCGGCGTGATCACGGATCTGACCACCGGCAAGGTGTATCAGGCCCAGCCGTTTCCGCCGTTCATTCAGAACATTATCAAAAACGGCGGTTTGATGAAGTCCATTGGTTAATAATTGCAGCAAAGGGTTTAGTGATGAAACAGTTTGTTTTGAACGAAGATAATTTAAGAAAAGGCTGGAGCGGTGCGTCGGAATTTTGGTTCTCCCGTCAGGATATGCAGGTGCACAGCATGGCGGAGCTGGCGGATTTGGATCACCCGGAGGATACCGGCACATCGGCGTATCTGCTGTCTTTGGGCTATATTCCGTACTTTTATGTAACGGACGGCGAAGTGATGCGCGCGTTTGTTCACTCTATCGGCAATGCCAAGATCAAGGCTGTGTTTGATCAAACGCCGGATGATGCCGTGGTTGAGACTTTTTGGAAATATTTTAATGCCTATAAGGAATTTTCCGAGAAGTTTGACGCATTTCAGACCGAGTATGTGCGCAAAAAGGCTGCGGATTGGTGCTATGAAAATGGCATTGACTACACCTTTGGTACAAAGAATTAACAAAACAGCAAAACGCCCGACAGTTCCAAACTGCCGGGCGTTTCTTAATGTTAAATTTTAGATATAGGAGTGCTCCATAGTCGCCACGACTCGCAGCCGGGGGTCACGCTGCTGCACGGCCGCTTGTACTTCCTTCAAAATTTGGCTGCGGTGCTTTTTGTGTTCTTTGGGCACCACAATATCCATGATCAGGTTCATGTGGTCACTGCACTCCACCAGCCGAAAGTCATGAAAGCGCAGCTCAGGATCGTAGTCTTGCAGAATTTCCGCCATGAGTTTGCGGTATTTATCCACTGTGGCGTCATGGATTGCAATGGGATCCATGTGAATACAGATAACAATTTGCAGTTCTTTACTAATTTGGTGCTCCACACGGTCAATGGCGTTGTGCACCGCCATAATATCCTGATCTGCCGGTACTTCCGCATGTGCAGAGGCAATGACCCGCCCCGGGCCGTAGTCGTGAATAATTAAGTCGTGCACGCCTACAATCAGCGGTTCTGCCAGCATACGGCGCTCAATCTCATCCACCAACTCTTTACTGGGCACCTGACCCAGCAGGGGGCCCATAATGTCCTTTAAGGTGCTCACACCTCCGGCGAGGATAAACGCGGCCACCAGCAGCCCCATGATGCCGTCTGCTCGATCAAAGGCGGTAAAGGCAGACAACAGCAGTGCCGCGCCGGCTGCGGCGGTGGAAATGCAGTCGTTCAGGCTGTCCTGGCGTACCGCTTTCAGATTGAGATTGTTGCTCTCTTTATACAGTACCTGGTTAAAGTAAGCCATCCACAGCTTGATCCCAATGGACAGTACAAGCACCGCCACGGTTACGGCACTGAACCGCACCTCTTGGGGATGAATGATCTTTTCAATACTGCTTTTGCCCAACTCAAATCCCATTAGGAAAATAAAGAAATCCACGATTAGGGCACTAATGTATTCCATCCTGCCGTGGCCGAATGGGTGGTCGTTATCTACCGGCTTGCTTGCGATTTTTGCGCCGATTACGGTAACGATGTTGGAGGAAGCGTCTGACAGGTTATTGGCGGCGTCTGCGGTGATAGACACCGAGTGGCTCACTGTGCCGCAAATAAATTTCAGCACGCATAGCAGCAGATTGCAGAGAATGCCCACAATGCCGCTGAGTACGCCGTAGCGCTGCCGGTCTTTGGCGTTTTGCTTTGCATCCCGTGGAATGAATTTGTGTATCAAAAATTTGGTCATAGTCGAGGCCCTCTTTTTTGTGTTATTTTTAAGTTTATCACAATTACGACTTCAAAACAAGGGCAAAGTGTGGTAGAATAGGGGCGGTGATGAGATGAAGAAACTATTGATTATCGGCGGTTCGCCTCGGCCAAATGGGGTCAGCGAAGAATTGATCCGCCAGGTGAAGCCGTATTTTATCGACTGTAAGATCGTAGAATATAATACGTACAAGCTGGCGCCGGCGCCCTGTACCGACTGCCGCTTTTGCGAGCAGCATGCGGGCTGCGCCAACAAAGATCTGGATATTTTTTTTGAGGACTTTGAAGACGCGGACTATATTGCGTTCTTCACTCCGGTGTATAATAACTTTTTTCCGGCTCCGCTGAAGGCAGTGATTGACCGGTTTCAGCGGTATTACAGCGCCCGCTTCAAACGGGGCGCCAAGCCGCCGATTGCTAAGCCGAAAAGGGTAGGCGTGGTGATCGTAAGCGGCTCAAATGCGCGGCAGTGTGCCGACTATATGACTGCCACCTTGCGCCAGTCTTTTACTGTCCTTAATGGAGAGGTTACGGCACGGTACTATATCCCGGGCACGGACCGGGGGCAGTACACCTTTAACAACGTTGAACTGCAAAAATTTATTCATCAGCTGCGGGGCGAGGGCGCCGGGCGATAAGAGAATAGGGGAGCGCTACGGTGCTCCCTATCTTTCTGCGTGCATATATAATAATTTATATATTATATTGCAAGCCGTGCGTCTTTGTGTTATAATAATTTAAATTTATTATGGGATAGTGTCAGTATGCGTATTCTTGGTATTGACCCCGGGTATGCCATTATCGGCTGGGGCGTGCTTGACTATAAAGGCAATAAATTCTCTGTGGTGGACTACGGCGCCATCACCACGCAGGCCAAAACGCCGTTTCCTTTGCGGCTGCAAATGATCTACACGGATATGATCGGCCTGTTTGACACCTATCACCCGGAGGTGATGAGTATGGAGAAGTTGTTTTATAACAACAACGCCAAGACCGTGATTGATGTGGCGCAAGCCAGAGGGGTCATCACCCTGTCCGCCCAACAAAAAAATGTGCCCATCTTTGAATACACCCCTTTGCAGGTAAAACAGTCGGTGGTGGGCTATGGCCGGGCGGAGAAGAAGCAGGTACAGGAGATGACCCGCCTGATTTTGAATTTAGAAAAAATACCCAAGCCGGACGACACGGCTGACGCACTGGCTATGGCCATCTGTCACGGCCACGCCAGCGGCAGCCTGCTGGGGCGGTTGGGCAACCTGCGATAAGGAGTTACTTATGATTTACAGTTTGGACGGTACGCTCACTTATTTTGACCAGAACTTTGCGGTGGTCAGCTGCGGTGGTGTGGGGTTTAAGTGCTTCACCACTTTGACTACCTTACAGTCCCTGCCGGGCGTGGGCAAGCCGGTGCAGCTTTTCACTTACTTGTCTGTGCGGGAGGATGCACTGGATCTTTACGGCTTTGCCACCACGGCGGAGCTGGATTGCTTTAAGCTGCTGATCTCCGTAAACGGCGTGGGACCTAAGGCGGCGCTGGCAATCTTGTCGGAGCTGTCAGCGGATCGATTGGCCGTTTGCATTGCCGGCGGGGACGCCAAGTCCCTGACGCGTGCGCCGGGTATCGGCAAAAAGATTGCCGAGCGCATTGTGCTGGAATTGAAAGATAAAATGGGCGTGCTGGATTTGGGCAGCAGCAGTGAGGTGCAGGCGGCAGCCGCTGCCAATACCGCCGGCTCTGTTGCGGCAGAGGCGGTGGAAGCGCTGGTGGCTCTGGGCTACGGTCAAAGCGATGCCGCTGTGGCTGTGGGTCAGATGGAACCCGGCCTGTCGGTGGACGAGATGATCCGCCGGGCGCTGCGCCAGCTGGCCGCCAATTTGTAAGCCTCAAACAGATTAGGAGTTGCCTATGGAAGATATGGACTTGGAAAATCGTATTGTGTCTACCGGCCTGACGGAGACGGATACGGATATAGAGAATTCCCTGCGTCCCAAGACCCTGGAGGACTATATTGGGCAAGATAAAGTGAAAGAGAACCTGGCTGTTTACATTGAGGCGGCGCGCACCCGTGGCGAGGCGCTGGATCATGTGCTGCTGTACGGTCCGCCCGGATTGGGCAAGACCACGCTGGCGGGCATTATTGCCAATGAGATGGGCGTGAACATTCGCGTCACCAGCGGTCCGGCCATTGAGAAGCAGGGCGATCTGGCGGCACTGCTTACCAATCTGCAAGAGGGGGATGTGCTCTTTATTGACGAGATTCACCGTCTGAACCGCAGCGTTGAGGAAGTGCTGTATCCGGCGATGGAGGACCGTGCGCTGGATATTATCATCGGCAAAGGCCCATCCGCCCGTTCTATTCGGCTCGATCTGCCCAACTTCACCTTAGTTGGCGCCACCACCCGTGCCGGGCAATTGTCGGCGCCACTGCGTGACCGCTTTGGCGTGATCTTACGGCTGGAGCTTTACACGGATGAGCAGCTTGCCACCATCGTTAAGCGCTCGGCGGGCATTTTGAATATTCCCATTGAACAGGGCGGCGCCTTGCAGATCGCTTCCCGCTCCCGAGGCACCCCGCGTATCGCCAACCGTTTGCTCAAGCGCAGCCGTGACTTTGCCCAGGTAAAGTACGACGGCGTAATCAACGCTGAGGCGGCGGAGGATGCCCTCTCTCGTATGGAGATCGATCAGCTGGGACTGGACGGTATTGATCGTCGCTTGCTGACCACTATGATTAAAAATTATAACGGCGGACCTGTGGGGCTGGAAACCATTGCCGCAGCCATCGGCGAAGAGGCAGTGACCATTGAGGATGTGTACGAACCGTATTTGATGCAGATCGGCTTTCTCAGCCGCACCCCCCGTGGGCGCTGCGTGACCCCGGCGGCCTACCGGCATTTGGGGTTCCAGCAGGACGGGCAGCAAACTTTACTTTAACCATCGTAAATTAAAATTCAAACCGGTATAGACGGAAACACACAGTTCTTTTTAACAACAAAGGAGAATGGTATGGGCAGATTGTTTGGAACAGACGGCGTGCGTGGCATAGCCAATAAAGATTTAACCAACGAGCTGGCGCTCTCGATCGGCAAGGCGGCAGCCAAAGTTTTGGCCGGTGAGCTGGGCAGAAAACCCACGGTGCTCATCGGTAAAGACACCCGGGCGTCCGGCGATATGCTGGAGGCGGCACTCACCGCCGGGCTTTGCGCTGTGGGGGCGAATGTGCTCTCTGTGGGCGTAGTGCCTACCCCGGCAGTAGCTTACCTGATCGGCCGCTACGGCTGTGACGCCGGCGTGATGATCTCCGCTTCACACAACCCTTGCGAATACAACGGCATTAAGATCTTCCAGTCCACCGGCTACAAGCTGGATGACGCCATAGAAGAAGAAATTGAGGCTATTATCCTGGACGGTGCAGAAGAAATCCCGGAGAAGCTGGGCGGCGATGTGGGCAATCGGCTCTATTGCAAGACGGCCGTGGAGGATTATGTGCGCCATGTGGTGGACACCGCCGATGTTCGCTTTGACGGGCTGAATATCGCTTTGGACTGCGCCAACGGCTCCGCTTCCGTTTGTGCCAAACAGATCTTTACTGCTCTGGGTGCCCGGTGTTATATGCTTTCCGACACGCCGGACGGTGTGAATATCAACGATCACTGCGGCTCCACCCACCCGGAAGAGCTGATGCAGTTTGTAACAGACAATGGGCTGGACTTAGGGTTGGCATTTGATGGCGACGCAGACCGTATGCTGGCGGTGGACGAAAACGGCCAATTGGTGGACGGCGACAAGGTGATCGCCATTTGCGCCAAGCGGATGCTGGACGAGGGCACTCTGGCTAAGAACACCGCCGTGGTAACGGTGATGAGCAATATGGGCTTCTTTAAGTTCTGCGAAGAGAACGGTATTGCCTGTGAAAAGACGGCAGTGGGTGACCGTTACGTGCTGGAGCGTATGCTGCAAAAGGGCTATAACATCGGCGGCGAGCAAAGCGGTCATGTGATTTTCCTGGATTACGCCACCACCGGCGACGGTGAGCTTAGCGGTGTGCAGCTACTTAAGACAGTGGTGAAAAGCGGCAAAAAGCTGTCTCAGCTGGCAAAGATTATGACCGTTTATCCGCAGGTGCTCATCAATGTGCAGGTGACACCGGAGGGCAAGCAGAAATATAACAATGACGAATATATTATCTCTGCCGTTCAACAGGCTGAGATGGATTTGATGGGCGACGGCCGCGTGTTGGTTCGGGTCAGCGGTACAGAGCCTTTGGTGCGGGTGATGTTAGAGGGCAAAGATCTGGAAAAGATCACCCGACTGGGCAATCGAATTGCAGATGTGGTACGGGAGAGATTGAGTTAATGCGTGTAGCCAGTGACTGGAAAGATTATGAACTGATAGACTGCTCTGCCGGCGAAAAGCTGGAGCGTTGGACCAGAGAAATCCTGATTCGTCCGGACCCCCAGGTGATTTGGAATAGCCCGCGGGAGAACCGCTTGTGGGCACAGCCGGGGGCACGCTATGTGCGCTCCCGCACCGGCGGTGGCAAGTGGCAGACTTTTAAGCGCATTCCTGCTGTGTGGCAGGTGCGCTATAAGGACTTGACTTTTAACATCAAGACCATGGGCTTTAAGCACACTGGCCTGTTCCCGGAACAGGCTGTGAATTGGGATCTTGTGCGTGGCATGATTGAGGGCGCTGACCGTCCGGTAAAGGTACTCAACCTGTTTGCCTATACCGGCGGTGCCACGGTTGCCTGCCTGAAATCCGGTGCACAGGTAGTCCATGTGGACGCCTCCAAGGGTATGGTCCAGTGGGCCAAGGAGAACGCGGCCGCCTCCGGCGTGGCAGACGGCGCTGTGCGCTGGATCGTGGACGATTGTATCAAGTTTGTGCAGCGAGAAATTCGTCGGGGCAACCGGTACGATATTGTGATCCTGGACCCGCCCAGCTACGGCCGGGGGCCAAAAGGTGAGATCTGGCACCTGGAAGATAATTTATATGATTTTGTGACCCTGGTGCAGCAGGTGCTCAGTGATGACGCGCTGGCTGTGGTGTTGAATTCTTATACCACCGGCCTGTCTGCCTCGGTAATGCAATATATTTTGGAAGATGTTTTGGTGCGTCAAATGGGCGGTTCTGTGTCTGCGGACGAGATTGGCCTGCCGGTGACGGAAACCGGCGGCGTGCTGCCCTGCGGTGCCACCGCTGTGTGGAAAGGCAAAGATGGCAATTCTTGAATTTAACGATGTAACATTTACATATCCTGCGGACCCGGACGCACCTAAGGACGCGCCTGCGTCCCGCCCGGTGCTCAGCCATTTGAACTTGCAGATCGAGAAGGGCTCCTTTGTGGCGGTGCTGGGGCATAACGGCTCCGGCAAATCCACATTAGCCAAGCTCTCTAACGGCATTTTGTTTCCCCAAAGTGGGCAAGTCATCGTAGACGGCACGCCGCTGACGCAAGACGAAGATGTGGTCTATAATGCGCGCCGCAAGGTGGGTATGGTGTTTCAAAACCCGGACAACCAAATCGTCTCCTCAATTGTAGAGGAGGATGTGGCTTTTGGGGTGGAGAATTTGGGCGTGGAGCCAAAGGAATGCCGTCGCCGGGTGGATGCTGCACTGAAGACAGTTGGCATGTATGCGGAGCGGCTGAAATCGCCCTCCAAGCTTTCCGGCGGTCAAAAACAGCGGGTAGCCGTGGCAGGCATTATCGCCATGCGGCCCCTGTGTATTGTGCTGGACGAACCCACGGCGATGCTGGATCCCAGCGGCCGCCGAGAAGTGCTGGACACCGTGAAGAAACTGAACAAAGAAGAGGGGATCACCATTCTGCTCATTACCCATTATATGGATGAAGCGGTGCAAGCCGATCGGGTAGTGGTGATGGACGACGGCGTGATCCGACTGGACGGCGCTCCGCGGGCGGTTTTTGCCCATGTGGATGAGCTGAAGGCCCTGGGCCTCGATGTGCCCCAGGCAACGGAACTGGCGGATCGGCTGGGCTTTGCCGAACACGCAGTTTTGAACACTGCGGAATGCGTGGACGTATTGATTTCCAACTTGGAGGAACAAAAACTTGGCTGTACTGACCTGTGAAAAACTCAATTACCGTTACAGTGTGGGTACGCCATTTGAGACGGCGGCCCTGCAGGATGTGTCTTTCTCTGTGGAGAAGGGCGAGATTGTCGGCATTATCGGTCACACAGGCTCCGGAAAATCCACGCTCATCCAGCACCTAAACGGCCTGATAGAGCCCCAAAGCGGCAAAGTCTATGTGGACGGCGCGGATATTTGGAGCAAGCAAAACCGCAAGCAAATTCGCCGTGTACGCTTTCAGGTAGGGCTGTGTTTTCAGTACCCGGAGTACCAAATTTTTGAAGAAGATGTATATAAAGAGATCGCTTTCGGTCCCAAGCAAATGGGACTGGATAGCGAGGAAATTCGCCGCCGGGTGTTCCATTCTATGGAATTGGTGGGCCTGTCCCGTGATTTTGCGGAGCAATCGCCCTTTGATCTGTCCGGTGGGCAAAAGCGCCGTGTGGCCATTGCGTCCATTTTGGCAATGGAGCCAAAGGTTTTGATTTTAGATGAGCCCTGCGCCGGGTTGGACCCTCGTGGTAGGGATCAAATTTTAGATTTGATCCGTAGTTACCGGGATCGTACCGGGGCAACGGTGCTCTTCGTCTCCCACTCCATGGAAGATGTGGCGCGCATTTGCCGCCGCGTGCTGGTGATGCACCGGGGGCAGGTGGCCGCCTACGGCCCGGTTGCCGATGTGTACGCCAACGCGGAGGAACTGCGCCAAATGGGGCTGAATGTGCCCCAGGTAACGGATATTTTCTTAGAACTGCGGCGGCGTGGCGTACCGTGCCGCACGGATATTTTTACGGTTGACGACGGCGTGCGCGAATTTCAGCGCCTAAAGAGAGAGGGGGTTCGCCTGTGAATTCCAGTATGACCATTGGTCAGTATTTTCCCGGCGATTCCCCGGTGCACCGTATGGATGCTCGTATGAAGATCGTGCTCACCTTTTTGATGGTGGTGGCGGTGTTCTTGTGCAAGAACTTTTGGTCCCTGGGGCTGGCTATCGTCTTTATGATTCTGGCGGTGGGTCTGTCTAAGATACCACCTAAAACCATCTTGAAGAGCATTAAGCCCCTGGTCGTGATTATTCTCATTACCGGCGTTATTAACCTGTTTTACGGCGAAGGTGAGCCGCTGGTGAGCCTTGGCAAACTGAAGATCACCATGGATGGTATAATGACTGCCGTTTTTATGGCTGTGCGCATTATCGAGTTGGTGATTGTAGGCAGTCTGCTGACTTACACCACTTCGCCTACGGAATTGACGGACGCTCTTGAGCGGCTGCTTAAGCCCCTAAAAGTGTTTAAGATTGATGTGCATGTGATCGCTATGACTATGACAATTGCCCTGCGGTTTATTCCCACTTTGATTGAGGAAATCGACAAAATTATGGCGGCGCAGAAATCTCGGGGCGCTGATATGGAGAGCGGGGGACTGATTCGCAGAGCCAAAGGATTGGTGCCCATCTTGATTCCTTTGTTCATCTCCTCTTTTCGCCGCGCCAATGAGCTGGCGGACGCTATGGAGTGCCGCTGCTATCGTGGCGGCGCCGGGCGTACCAAGATGAAAGAAATGCACCTGCATACCGGTGACTTTTTTGCGCTGGCGGCGGTGGTGCTGTATATTGCAGGCATTTTTGTGGTGAATCACTTTTTAGGTTCGGTGCTTTAAGTTATGCGAAATTTGTTGTTAAACATTGGATATGACGGCGCAGACTACCACGGCTGGCAGGTGCAAAAAAATGCCGTTACCGTGCAGGAAGTGTTCCAAAACGCGGTGGAAAAGGTGTTTGGCGCGCGGCTGCCGGTAAAGGGCTGCTCCCGCACAGACAGCGGTGTGCACGCAAATTGTTATTTTGTCAGCTTCCAAACAGAGCTGTCCATTGCCTGTGACGGTGTGGTGCGGGCGCTGAATACGGCGCTGCCCAAGGATATTGCGGTGCTGGACTGCCGAGAGGTTCCTCTTGATTTTCACCCCCGGTACTGCTGCCGAGAGAAAGAATATGTATATAAACTGTACAACGGTGCCATTCGGGATCCGTTTTTGCTGCGCTATGCGTACCAGTACCGCTACCCAATTCGGTTGGAGCGTATGCAGCAGGGGGCCAAGGCGTTCCTGGGCACCCATGATTTTCGGGGCTTTTGCAGTGCACGCAGCGATGTGGAGGACACAGTGCGCACCATAACCGCTTTTACCGTAGAGCGGCAAGGGGATATGGTACTGTTTAAGGTCAGCGCAGACGGTTTCCTTTACAATATGGTGCGCATTCTTGTTGGCACGCTGCTTTTTGTCAGTGAGGGCAAGATTGACCCGGCGGATTTGCCGGCGATCATTGATAGTGGGGAGCGCATTCGCGCCGGTAAGACGGCGCCGCCCCAGGGGCTGTACCTGAACCGGGTTGAGTACGACCCGGCAGACTTCAAGATGTAAACAGAAAGGCGGTGCTTTTGTGGAAGCGGAAGACCGGCAGGCGCTTCGGCGGGAACGCAAGCGCCTAAAAGATAAAAAAGTACGCAGGATCGTATGGATTGTGTTGGCTGTGTTGCTGGCGGCAATTGTGATCCTAAAGCTGTGCGAGGTGGATTTCGGCAGCCTGCGCGGCGGCAGCGATACATCGTCCGTGCTCACCGGCAATTTTCCTTATGCGCTGGACGGCTCCGATGGCGTTACGGTTCATAAGCAGGGCGCGAAACTGGCGGTGCTCACCGGCGGCTCCATAACTGTACTGAACCCATCAGACGGCAAGGAGGAATTCACTGCCGTACACGGCTATGCCAATCCGATTACCGCCGCTTCTGACTCGTATCTGGTTACATACGATCAGGGCGGCTCCAAGCTGCGGCTGGATTACAGTGGCGAGAATTTGTATGAGATTGAGAGCAAGACCGGCCTGTTGTGCGCCGATGTGGCGGACGACGGCAAGGTGGTCTACGCCACTGAGTCTGCGGATAAACGCAGCGATGTTCAGGTGATCACCAAGACCCGCGGGGATAAGATGAAATACAGCCTGTCCTATGGCTTTGTGACCAACATTGCCATTCGGGACAACGGCAGTCAAGTCGCTTTTGTAGCCATGAACAGTAAGGATGCACGCTTGCAGCCAAAGCTCTATTTGATGCGTGTAAAGGACACGGAGCCTTATGCCAGCTTTGACCTGCCCGGCACCCAGGTGCTGGACATAGCCTATCGGGGCAGCAGCCTGTATGTAGTGGGCAGCAGCTTTGTGAGCGTGGTAAACGGAGATAAGCTGGAGACGGTGCTAAAAAACGGAGAAGTGCAAACGGTGGCCTATGATTATAGCACCAGCGGCGATTTGGTGGTGGCGTACAGTTCTTATAGCAATGCTACGCAAAATACCGTAGCGCGGATCACCGCCGGCGGCAAGGTGCAAAAGCCCTTTACCGTGCAGGGCGCGATCAAGGATATGTCTGCCTCCGGCAGTCGGGTAGCCGTGCTTTTTGCAGATAAAATCAAAATTTATAAGCTGTCAGACGGCAGTGTAGTACATACAGCGGATTGTACGGACGCAGTCCGGTCCATCACCATGATGTCCTCCAATGTATTTGTGCAGCGCCAGTCTGTGATTGAGAAAGAAGAGACCAAGTCTTGAGTATTTTGGATTATATATTGATCGCCCTGGTGGTACTTATGGCGGTATGGGGCTTTCGACGGGGGCTGCTGTCCGGTTTGATCGGCACAGCCAAGTACGCTGTTGGCGTGCCGGTGTCCCTGTTCGTCAGCCATCAGTATTACCAAGTGGTGTATGACAAGCTGGTGGAGCCAAAGGCCCTTGCCAAGGTGCAGGAGAAAATTGCCGGCGCCTCCGGTGTGGACACTTTTATGGCTGCCTTGCAGGAGAAAATGCAAGCGCTGCCCCAGGCGTTGCAAGGGGATTTTGACTTCGCCGCGCTGAAAAAAGGCAGTGCCAAAACTGCTGCAGATTTTGTAATGCAGCAGTTGGTGGAACCGGTGGCTTGCCTACTGGTAAAAATCGCATTATTTTTATTATCGTTCATAATTATTGCCTTGATTTGTTGGCTGCTTTCCGCTATGCTAAGGAAGAAGCAGGGCAAAAAGACGGTGCTTACCCGGACCAACAGCCTATTGGGCGGTGCCTTTGGGCTGGTTAAGGGGTGTCTGTTTTTGGTGCTGGTCAGCGGCGTTTGGGCGTACCTGGCCGGTAACAACTGGCTACCGAAAGATAACGGCGTATATGCATTCTTTGCAGACAGCGCCATTTTAGAATATATGGAAACTTTGCTTCCCACACTATAGGAGGACCTGTTATGTCTACATTAAAAGAAAATGTGCACGACCTGTTTGACGGCTGGAATACCATTCCCAACTGGCTGTCCTTTATCCGCATTGCACTGATCCCAGTGTTTGCTGTGCTGTTTGTTCAGGGACATCAACTGGTGGCAGTGATCGTGATGATTTGCGCTGCGTTAACCGATCTGTTTGACGGCAAGATTGCCCGCAAGTTTAATCAAGTGAGTAATCTGGGAAAAATCTTAGATCCCATTGCGGATAAGCTGTCCCAAATGGCGATTGTAATCGTGCTGTTGTACACCTACTGGGAGAACCCCATTAAGTATCTATTTTTCTTCTTTATTGTGAAAGAGGTGCTGATGTTGCTGGGCGGTGCGTTTCTGCTGTCCAAGGGTATGCGCCCCACCGCAGCAGAGATCTGGGGCAAGGTAGCCACCAATGTGTTTTACATTGCTATGATTATTATTTTAGCCTTTGGCGAGAACGGCGCTTTGTGTGATGTGACCCACTTTACGCTGCCGTCCGTGGTGACCTGGGTGCTGGTGGCACTGTCCGCTGTGTCAGCCTTGGTATCTCTCCTGGGCTATGTGCCGGGATTTTTGAAGCAGCTGAAAGAGAACAAGGCACAAAACACTGCCAAATAAGCAATATTCATCAGGAGATCGATTTATGAAACAACAGATGTGTGCCCGCTGCGGTGAACGCCCGGCGGTGATCTATATTCAAAAAATGGAGGGCGATGAGGTAAAGCCGGAGGGGCTTTGTATTCAGTGCGCCCGGGAGCTGAATATCGGCTCTATTAACCAGATGATTGACAAGCTAGGCATCTCTGACGAAGAACTGGAGCAGGCGTCTGAGCAGATGAGCCAGTTTATGGAGAATATGGGCGATTTTAACTTTGGCGATATGAGCGGGATGTTCAACTCGGAGAATATGGACGGCGCCCAGACCATGCCTTTTGCCAATCTTTTTGGGGATGCCGGAGAACTGGCTGTGGATGAAAATGAAAGCGGTCAAAAGCAGGGCAAGAAGCGTGGAAAAAAAGGCAACAAACGCCAAAAAGACGACGGCAAAAAGTACCTAAACACCTACTGCACCAACCTGACCGGCAAAGCCCGGGACGGCAAGCTGGACGCAATTATCGGCAGAGAACAGGAGATCTCCCGCACGGTACAAATCCTGTGCCGCCGTACCAAGAATAACCCCTGCCTGATCGGCGAGCCGGGCGTGGGTAAGACTGCCATTGCCGAGGGGATGGCCATTCGCATTGCTAAGGGGCAGGTGCCTGCGCGCCTGGCAGACAAAGAGATCTATTTGCTGGACCTGACCGCACTGGTGGCCGGCACCCAGTTCCGTGGCCAGTTTGAGGGCCGGATCAAGGGTCTGGTGGACGAGGTGAAGGCCCAGGGCAATATTATTCTGTTCATTGACGAGGTGCACAATTTGGTGGGCACCGGCGATAGTGAGGGCACCATGAACGCGGCAAATATCCTGAAGCCTGCGCTCTCTCGCGGCGAAATTCAGGTGATCGGCGCTACGACCTTTACCGAGTATCGTAAGTTTATAGAGAAGGATGCCGCCCTGGAGCGCCGGTTCCAGCCGGTGAAGATCGAGGAGCCATCCGTGGAAGACGCCTACAAAATGCTGCTGGGCATTAAGGGCTACTACGAGCAGTACCACAAGGTGCAGATTTCCGACACCTTGGTTTATAAAGCGGTGCTGATGAGCGAGCGGTATGTAACAGACCGTTACCTGCCGGATAAAGCCATTGACTTGCTGGATGAAAGCTGCACCTGCGCCAATTTGCGCAACCCGGCCATCAGCCAGGCGCAGATCCTGGAAGGCAAAAAACGGAATTTACAGGAGAATATTGAAAATCTGTCTGAACCCACAGAGGAGGACCAGCAGATCGACTATGAGCTGATCTCCAAACTGAAAACCGAAGTGATGGCCATTGACGAAAAGCTGCCTGCTTTGCAGGAAAAGGCCAAAGACAATCAGGTGCTGGAGTCGGATATTGCCAGCGCCATCTCCATGTGGACAGGGATCCCCGCTGCAAAAATCGAGCAGGGG
>OLOU01000796.1_pt1 | contig 25586 bp, 19 predicted proteins | sample 1672101 | NCBI WGS metagenome assembly OLOU01 (sample SAMEA3136645, study PRJEB25190) | human gut metagenome | biome: human gut; feature: human-associated habitat; material: faeces | place: Austria | collected 2013
GTTCTTCGCCAAACGAGCGGGTGATGCGGAACTGCGCTGCCTTTTCCCGATTTTCCTCACGATAGGCAAGCTGGCCTTTGATGTCCTCCACCGTGGAACGGCGGCGGTCGCTGAACCACGGCGAGAGCTTTTTCGCACAGTCCTTACAGAGATTGCCGTCCTCCAACTTGCGGTTGCCGAGAAGTCCGATCTTTTCACCGCATATATCGCAGTATTTCTTATCAAATAAGCCCATGATCTATCCCTCCTGTTCCTGTATTTTTTGGAATGTCACCGTTTTCTCGCTGTCGTCCGGACGCTCCAGCTTCAGCACCAGCGTTCCGCTGCCCTCGCCGCTCCCCGCTTCGTGACCAAAATCCTCGATTTTACCGAGAGGAACACCGTCCGGCGTCGCAAGCTCGCGCTCCTCCGGTTCAAGCTCTGTCCAATCCGCCTTGCCCGGCCGGAGGTAAGTGAAATACAGCGGGGACGTTAAAACAGTCTCTCCATCGGCGCGGAGGACAATGCTGCTCTCCTCACCGATGACCGCCTGCCAGCGGCCATTTTCACCTTTCCATGTTCCCTTCAGCACGGGCCAGAGGTCGGAATTGTCCACATAGGTACGGTCGCCGTCCAACGGGAAAGCCGCGTCCGGATTTTCCATGCCATTGCCTCCATCCATGATCCGGTCTGTGACAAAGTGCTTATAGAGCCCGGAAAGGGTAATTCCCACGAGTATCCCCGCCAGAAAGATCCAGATCATTCGGTGCTTCATCCCACGATATCCCCATTGTCAAAAGGATCGCCGCACTCAGGGCAGAATTTCGGGGGATGCCGAGGATCAGCCGGCTCCCATCCGCACTTGTCACACTTATACTGCGGAACGCCGGCAGGCTTTTTCGCGCCGCACTCAGAGCAGAATTTGCCCTTGTTCACCGCACCGCAGGAGCACTTCCAGCCCTCGTCCGCAGGAACAGGTCTGGGGCTGCCGCATTCGGGGCAGAACTTTCCGTTGGCGGTGGCGCCGCAGATGCACTTCCAGCTATCGCCGGCAGGCTTGGGCTCGGGCTTTTTGCTGCCGCAGTTGGGACAGAAGTTGCCGGTGATGCCGCTCTGGCCGCAGGAGCAGGTCCAGCCCTGCACCGCCGGAGCGGGAGCAGGCTGCGCCGCCTGCTGCATCTGCTGTTGCTGCTGGCCCATCTGGAACAGGTTCTGGGCGTTCATGCCGCCCATCTGGCCGGCCATGCCCATGCCCATGAAAGCCATGGCGGGACCGGCGCCGGTGTTGGCGGCCGCCGCCTTCATCGCATCGCCCTGCGAGCCGACAAGATGCGCCGCCGCGCGGGTGGGATCCATGAAGGCCGCGTTGCGCTGCAGCTCCTTGATCATCTGCTCGTCTTCCTCGCTGGCCTTGACGCCGGACACGCCGAGGGAGACGATCTCGATGCCGCGCAGCTTGCTCCACTTTTCGGAAAGCTCCTGATTCAGTGCCTCGGCCAGCTCGGCGGTGTGGCCGGGCAGGGACGAATAGCGGATGCCCATCTCACTGATGCGGGCGAACGCAGGCTGCAGCGCCGTCATCATCTCGGTGCGCATCTGGCCCTCGAGGGCGTCGCGGGTGTACTCATTTTCCACATTTCCGCAGACGTTGGTGTAAAACAGGATGGGGTTGACGATGCGGTAGCTGTACTCGCCGAAGCACCGGATGGCGATGTCGATGTCGATGCCGGCCCGCTGGTCCACCACCCGGAAGGGCACGGGGTTGGGGGTGCCGTACTTGTTGCCCACCAGCTCCTTGGTGTTGATGTAGTACAGGCGCTGGTCGGTGGCGGCCTGACCGCCGAAGCCGATCCGCTTGCCCATCTCGGCAAAGGCGTCGTCGATGTTCTTCAGCCCGCCGCTGAGCAGGGAGGGCTGGGTGCCGGTGCTGTAGGTGTACTCGCCCGGCTCGGCGCACAGCTCCACCACCTTGCCCTGCTCCACGATCATGGCACACTGGCCGTCGGCAACGGCCACGATGGAGCCGTTGGAGATAATGTTGTCATTGCCTTTGGTGTTGGCGCTGCGTCCGCTCTGGCGTTTCCAGCCGCGGGTAGCCAACAGGTCAGCTGGCATGGCTTCACAATAAAAGTATTCCTTCCACTGGTCGGCCATAACGCCGCCAGCAGCGCCCATTGCAGCTCTGATAAGTCCCATAATGATCCTCCTATATCAGGGGCGGGCAGGGCCCGCCCCATTTTGTACAGATAAATCAGTTCGTTATTTGTTGGCCAAGGCGGCCTTGTACTCCTCATAGCGGGGCGGCAGCTCTTCGAGCTCCTCGTTCCACTCGGTGCCGTCCAGCCTCATGTAGAAGCTGACCGCACAGGCCGTACCGTCGTCGCCCTCGTAGTCATACATGAACAGCGAGATGCTGTCGTTATACGGGTACAGGTTGAACTTATACGCATCGCTCTCGGTTATGTTCTGGTCAAGCACCCAGTCGTAGCCGTCCAGGATAGGCTCGATATGGTCATCATAGACATTGACCCACATCGTGATGACCGGGTCATCGGGCATACCGTCACGGTAAACCTCAAAGTAGTGGCTGCCGTCATCGCTCTCACCGATGTAGCCCCAGCAATCGTAGGTGTCGGTGTCAAAGTAATCACGGTTCGGTACATTCTTGTAGTTTTCCATCCGGAACCAGCCGTACCAGTTGGTGTTGCCCAAATCATCGTAGGTGTTGCCGTCGTCGTAGGTGTAGGGCGGGTCAGGCTCATCCGGGCCGTCGATCCAGCCGTCGCCGTCATATTCGTCATCGCCGCCGTCCAGCAAAGCGGGGTCGATTTCAGGCTTGGTGTCGCTGCGCTTAAAGACCATGGTCATACCGTCAAACTCAATGGTCAGCAGGTCACCCTCGCGGGTGTAGGTCATGGCCGGGGTATCGGGGTCGGTCAGCGCGTAGAAGCTGCCGTCCTTCCATTGGAAGGTGACAAAATCCTCCATGTAGGTTTCGCCGGTGCCGTCCGCGCGCAGCTCAATGTAGAAGTCCTCCATATCGACGAGGGCAAGCTCCTCCTTGGAGAGGGTATACTCGCTGTCGGAGGCGGATTCCAGCACATAGATGCCCACATCGGTATCGCTGCCTGCGGTGGTGCCCTGGGTCATGCTGTCACCGTCCAGAGGCTGCTGCATGGTGCTGCCGGACTTGACGAAGTAGATCGTCACGCCCTGTCCCTGCACATCGTTCAGGGTCAGGATTTCGTCTTGCAGGGTGCCGGTGCAGCTCAGGCCGCCGCAATCCAGCTGGAAGACCCCGCCGTTCAGCGTCCACTTGCCGTAGGACTTGGTGCCGTCCACCGTTACAACGCACTTGCCCTTATCATTCAGGTCCATCAGGAACCCGCTGCCGAAGGCATCCTCGACCTGCGTCACGGAGCCGCCGATCTCGGCGTAGGCTGCTTCCCAGGTGCCCTGATTCGGGTCACCGGCGTTCGGCTTGCCGGTGCGGATAGAGCCGCTAATCATTGTTACGATGATCATAAGCAGGAATATCACCGGGATGGCGATCAGGATCATCCGCTTGGGGGACATTGGTGCGCGGGGGCGCTTGGGCTTGCCGCCGGGGGCCACATTGCCGTAAGGGTTGCCGCCCGTGCCGCCGGGTGGCGGCGGCGTGACAGGCGGTGCGGACGGGGGCGTTTTCCCGGCGTAAAGCGGTGCGCCTGCGCCGGTCTGCGGCGGTGTGCCGGGCGCATTGCCTGCGCAAGGATTCGCTGCGTTCGTCCGGGGCTGCGGGGCGGCAGGTGCGCTGCCTGCATAGGGATTGCCGCCGCTTGCCTGCGGCTGCGGGGGCGTCTGTACAGGCTGTGGGGGCGGCGGTGCAGCCTGGGTTGGCTGAACCGGGGGCGGGGGCACAGCTGCGGGCTGTGCGGCGGGCTGCGGTACGGATACTTTTGCACCGCAATTCTCGCAGAATTTAGTACCGGGCTTTAACTCGGCACCACATTGCGTACATGTTGCCATAGTGTCTGCCTCCTTTTATAAAGTAATATTTTAGGGCAATACCGCATAATTCTAAGTGCCGATACGGCGAGCGAGGTGCGGCAGCTGCTAAGCCAAAAGCGCAGATAATACTTTGTGTATTATCGAGCATTTTGGCAACGCAGATGCCGTGCCGCAGCCGCCGGAGCGGTGCTTAAGCCGCTAGGCGGGAATTGTGCGGTGTTGCCTTAGAACCTTGCTTATTCCTGTGTCATTTCAAACCATACAGATTCCTGCTGCGGCAGGTTCAGAAGGGATTCCCCGCCGATGTGCATTACATTGACGCCGCTGTAATCATTGGGCATCATAGCCAGCGTTTCGCGCTGTGTACGCCCTGAATCCATACGGAACAGCGAAACGGAGCAGATCCAGCCGCGGTCATCCATACCAAGGTAGGAGATGCTGCTGTCCCATGTGGCCGGAACCATCTGGCCGTTGGCGTATTCGCCGGTATAGAAGTTCGGCTGATCCTCGCAGATTTCAAACCAGGTGCCGGTCTCCTCACTCACAAAGGAGCCTATCATGCTCGGAATGCTCAGTGGGGCGGTGTTCCAGACAGCCTCCATCAGGTTGAACTTTTCGTTATCGCGGGAAACGCCGTATACGGTCGCGTACTCGGCGCCGTACTCCGCATCGTAGGCCGTACCGGTCTCAAACCGGACAATTCCGTTGATGCCGAAGAGCGGACCGCCGTTGACCATGGTGCCGCACTGTGCGCCGCTGATGACATCAATGTATTCGACATTGCCGTTCTCGGTCAGAAGGAAAACATAGGGGGCGTAGTCCTGCCCGATGCTGGTCATCAGCATCTTTATATAGTCGCCGTAGCTGCCGCTGACCGCAAACTCGGTCTTGTCGCCCAACTCGTACCATTCCTTCATGGTCTGGTAGGTCACAGCGCCGTCAGGGGTAACATAGTCGGTCAGGGCGCGTACCGTCACCTCGCCTGTGGCAGTCACATCGCAGGTAAACCATTCATCCTGCCCGTGCAGGATCTGGCCGCTGGCCTGCCGCTTGTCGGGGTAAACATCTATGTCCGTCCACATCATGCCGGCCCCGGCAAGGGTGTACATCGGCACGGTGACGATAAGACCGCCTGTGTAGTAGGGGTAGACGGCAAAGTAGGTAAATACATCGCTCAGCCCGTTCAGGCTTTGTGCGCGCATCTTGTAAAGCTGGGATGCGTAGCTGGGGTCGTCGCCGCCGTAGTAGGTATCGAAATGCTGGGCCACGGCGCGCTGCAGTGCTTTTAAGGTCAGGTCGTTGTCGGTGTAGCCAAGGTACTCGAGCATTTCGATGTTGGAAAGTTCCTTGCCCGTTTCAAAGTTGTAATGGTAAGCGCCCACATCGCGGTTGTACATTGTGTCAACGCTTGTGATCTGCAGGCTCAGCACCGGGCCGGTCCAGGTGCTTATCCAGGTGATGTAATTTGTGTCGATAAAATCATTGCGGGAGCGGACGTCCTCGGCGCGCTCTACCAGATAGCCGAAGCGGTAGCCGATCATCTCGTTGATGTTCCTTGCGCCCTCGGTGTCATCATCGATCTGCGGGACCTCGTAAAAATAGGTGTCCTTGTTGCCGTTGGGGTCGGTGTAGCTGAATTCCACATCATACAGCGTAGAGATGCGGGAATCATCAAACCTGCGGGAGGGCTGCGGCTTTTGCGGGGTTTCCTCCGTAGCTTCAACATTTTCAGCGGAGGTCGCGCTCACAGCGCTTGCGGCCGGTTCGGTCGGCTCGGGCCGTTTGCTGTCCTGTGCGCAGCCTGCCGCCGACAGCAGCATCGCCGCCGCCAATAGTACGGCACAGCGTTTTTTCATGGTTGGTTCACCCGTCTTTCGGTTGAGAGTGCAGCAAACTGCCTGTGCTTAGCCAAAGGTAACGCTGTTCAGCACGATGTCGCCCTCGGTGCCGGGGTCGATGTCTACGCCGGAGATCTTGATGGCCAGCCAGCCACCGGTGGGCATCTCGCCGTAGTATTCCGTCCACCACATACCTACGTTTTTGTAGGTGCGTCCGGCCATCTCCACGCCGCCGATGGTGCGCGTGGCAAGCTCCTCCACGTTTTCAAAGCTGTCGTAATAATAGTTGATTTTGTCCAGCCCGCTTTTCAGCTCAAAGGTTATGCGCGGGTCGCCGGAGAAGATATGGCTGGGGTCATCGGTCGGGAACAGCTTGATATCCGCGAAACGGGGCGAAACGGACTTGTACCAGCCCTGGTCGGGGCAGGTCACGTTGAGCACCAGCGTATAGTCCGAACCGAATGCCTCCAGGGTCTGGGTGTTCAGGCCGGCGGCCGATGGATAATCGGGATTTTCTGCAGGAGCGGAAGCAGGGGCCGGTTCGGCGGTAGCTTCCGGCTCCGGCTCTGCAGCAGGTTCCGATGCAGGTTCGGATGCAGGCTCGGATGCCGCGTTGGTCTTGGGCTCTGCCGGGGTCTCCGTCTGGGGTTCAACAGCCGGTTCGGCGGCCTGCGCTTTCAGGTCGGATAAACCGGAATTGACCTCTTTGGTCACATCCCCCTTGGAGCAACCGGCCAAAGCCATAAGCATCATGGCTGCCAATACAGCAGCGAGCGTTCGTTGTACTTTTTTCATAGCTGTCCTCCTTTTGGTCATAAAGTGTCCATCATAGCGCTCAGATAGGCAGGCGAGACGGAAGCGTAGACGAAATCATCGACAATGTGGTCCTTTTTTGCCAGGCACACGGCGGTGGCCAGCTCGGGATATTCGGCCTCATCCACAAGCAGTACCGTTTTGCAGTGCGGGCAGACATCCCGCAGGTCGTTTGCCAGCAGCAGTCTGTCCTGCAGGGTGCGCGGCGGATGCGGGCAGACCTCCAGCAGCAGGACATCCGCCCTGCAGGAACGGCATAGCTTTACAATATCCTTTGTCTTAGGACCAGCGTTTTGCACCTGGAAGTCCGGCCCGCCCTGTTTCAGTGCCATTGTCAATGCGCTCGTCATCACAGAGTATTGCGCGTCCAAAACGATCCTCCGCACGGCGTAGCCCTCCTTTCCTGCAAAGCATACGATTTGTCAATTTCATCATACAGGAATCGGACGATTTCTGCCCCCACCATTTGGATAGTTTTTTGGACTTTTTTCTGCTTTTTCCGTACTATTGCAAAAAAGTGCAGATTGCGTCATAATGATACTGGAAAGAAACAGACGGATGATCTCCCCTTTGGAAAGGACAGGCACTATGACAAAGGTACGGCTTGGCAACCTGTGTTTAGCCGCTGCGGTTGCAGGGGTGATTCTCTGCGCTGTCCTGATGCGGGCGTTTTATATGCCGTATTCCGGCTTTTGGCGCACGGTGCTGTATAATATTCTGATCTTTTCCTGGGCGGTATCGGTCTGGTGGCGTATCCTGCACACACAGACCCGCCGCTGCCTGCTGGGTGCTGCCGCCCTGATGCTGTTCTGGCTGGATATCCGCCTGATCCGCTATGACTTTGCCCAGACGCCGGAGATGCTGCGGCGATTGTGGTATGCGTACTATATCCCGATGCTGCTGATCCCGACCCTTGCACTTTATACGCTTTTCTTTTTGGATCGGGGGCAGTCCTCCCCGCTGTACAAGTACCGGTACGTGATTTTTGTATTCCCTGTGGTACTGTTCAGCCTGGTGCTGACAAACGACTGTCATCAGCTTGCGTTTGCGTTCCCACCCGGGCAGGAGGTACTGGGCAGCCCCGATTACACCTATCGGTTCGTATATTACCTCTGTCTGCTGTGGATATTTTCCTGTGCCGTGTTCACGGTGGTGTACCTTGTACGGCGCTGCCGTATTCCGCATACAAAGCGCATCCTCTGGCTGCCGCTTGTGCCGATTTTTTGGGCCACCCTCTATGCTTTACTGTACAAGCATATTTTAAATGTGCCGTGGATGCATGCGATCGCCGGTGATATGACCGTGGTGCAATGCCTGACCTTTACAGCGTCCTTTGAGGCGTGCATCCGGTGCGGGCTTATCCAATCCAATATGGGGTATGCCACGCTGTTTGAGGTATCTATGGCCAAGGGTCTGATCACGGACCGGGCGTTTGTGCCTGTGCAATGCTCCATGCAGGCAGCGCCGCTCCATGAGGAGCAGATGCGTCAGGCGCTCACCGGCAGTGTCCAGTTGGATGCAACGACCCAGCTTCACGGCCACCCGATCCGGAAAGGGTATATTTTCTGGCAGGAGGACATCACCGAACTGGTGGCTCTGCTGGAGGAGCTGCGTCTCACGCAGGAGGAATTGCATGACATCGGGGACGTCATACAGGCGGAAACAGCCCAGAAGGCACAATGGCTGAAGCTGAGCGAGCAGAACCGGCTGTATGACAAAATCGAGACCGTCACAGCCCGCCAGCTGGCACGGATACAGGAATATCTGATCGCGCTCAAGGCCACGGACGATGTCGATACCGCCCGGCGGCTGCTGAAGCACATCGTCATTTTGGGAACCTATATCAAGCGGCGCAGCAACCTTGTTTTTGTCTGCGACAAAGTGGAGGACATCGACACCACGGAGCTGCGGCTGAGCCTGTTTGAATCGGCCGAGAGCCTGCGCCTGAGTGATATACGCTGCGCCGTACAGATTACCGACACAGCAAAGATTTCCCCTGCATCCACCGTGGCAATCTATGACGCCTTTGAAGCCATCATAGAAGCGACCCTGCCGGGATTGCAGGAGATCCTTTTCTGCGCCGAGCATACGGCGCAGGGCTGGGGGCTGCGCTGCAGCGTTCAATGCACCGACACGCCCGCTGCGCTGCCCGGCCTGCCGCAGATGCAGCTTGAACGGGATGATGACGGGCTTTTGTATTTCACGATGTTTCCGGCAGAAGGAGGCGGCCTATGATTCCCCGAATCTCCCGCAACGCCGTCAAGGAAGGCTTTGACACACTGCCGGCGGCCATCTGCTACTTTGACCGCAATGGTCTGCTGCGTCTGATCAATCACAGGATGCAGGAAATCGCCGCAGTCCTCTGTGGCCGGGATCTGCAGACCCTTACGGATCTGGAGCAGGCGCTGCGCAGTCCCGGCGGCGGTGTGCGGCTGCGCGATGAGGCCGCCCGCATCTACGAATTCCCGGACGGAACGGTATATCATTTCACGGTGCGCCCTGTTCAGGACAAATACGGTATACCGTACACCGAGGTGATGGCCACCGATGTCACCCAGCTGGCTACATTGCATGCTGCACTGCAGCAGGAAAACGAGCGCCTTGCCGATGCGAACCGCCGCGCAAAGCGCTTATATGACAATATGCCCGACATTGTGCGGGAGGAAGAAATCCTGAAAATGAAGATGCGGGTGCATGACGACATCGGCCATACCCTGCTTGCCGCACGGCGCGCACTGCGGCATGAGCATGACCTCGCCCGGCTCAGGAGCGAAGCTGCGAAGTGGGAAAGCTCCATCTCCCTGCTATGCCGCGCCCGGCAGGAGAATGCTGCAGAGGACCCGCTGAGCTATATGCAAAGGCGGGCGGCTGTTCTGGGTGCAGCCGTACAGCTGCGCGGTGCGTACCCTGCGGCACGCGCCACCCGCGAGCTCTACGCACTGATCCTGCGGGAGTGTACCTCCAACGGTGTGCGGCATGCGGGCGCCACGGAATTGTACGCCGATTCCGAGCATCGGCCACAGGCATGGCACCTTTGCATCACGAACAACGGCGCACCACCAAAGGCGGAGATAAAGGAAGGCGGCGGGCTTTCCTCGCTCCGCCGCCGTATTGAAAAAGCAGGGGGTACAGTAACCGTACATTCCCTGCCTGTATTTGTTCTGGAAGTCACCCTGCCCGATAAGGAGAGCGCTAATGATACGCGTTATGATCGTTGAGGACCAAAAGCTGGTACGGAGCCTGCTTGAAAGCTATATTCAGAACGAGGACGGGTATCAGCTTGCTGTGTCTATCCCCGGCGCTGCAGAGGCTCCCATCCTGTGCGATACCGAGGACATCGACCTTGTGCTGATGGATGTGCAGACAGAACACCGCGAAAACGGCCTGGCCGCCGCCAAAAAGATACGAGAAGCGCACCCGGAAATCAAGATCGTGGTGGCGACCTCGCTTATTGACACACAGGTCTTGGCACGCGCAAAAGCCGTGGGTGCGGACAGCCTGTGGTATAAGGACGGCGATGAAGGGACCCTGATGCAGGTCGTGCGCCGCACGATGGCGGGGGAGCATATCTTCCCCGATGCACCGCCCAGCGTGGAGATCGGCACTGCCATGAGCGCCGAGTTCACCAAAGGAGAGATGAAGGTCCTGCGCTGTCTTGTGCGCGGGCTGTCCTATAACGAGATTGCAAAAGAACTCGGCATCGAGCCATCCACCGTGAAGTACCACGTCATCAATATGCTGCAAAAGACGAACCTGGAGAATAAACTCCAGCTTGCCATCGCCGCCACCGAAGCCAAATTGGTGGTGGAGTTGGCAGAGGAGTAATTTGTAGTATATAAGGCAATACCGCACAATTCCCGCCTAACGGCTTAAGCACCGCTCCGGCGGCTGCGGCACGGCATCTGCGTTGCCAAAATGCTCGATAAGACATCCAGTATTATCTGCGCTTTTGGCTTAGCAGCTGCCGCACCTCGCTCGCCGTATCGGCACTTAGAATTATGCGGTATTGCCATAAAAATAATTATACGCGATTTTGCCCAGCCCTGCAAGCTTTTGTGTAATTTGTCCATAAATGCGTCCGGCATACTATTTGACAATGCCCCCGCTGCGCCTTATAATAGATTTAATTGCAATGTCGTAGTTTGATTCAGGACCCGGTTGCAGCCTTTCGGCTGAACTCTTCGCGTCCAAACCGTGATTCAGTAAATCGGCACAGTGCCGTACAAATTTTACATGCGACAAAACATCACGTCCGGGGTACGGTGCTTACCGTGTGTGTAACCACCAACCCTGGCCGAATACAATATGGAGGTTATGCAATGGAAGATCACAACAACGAAAAACGCCCCCGCCAGCAGGGCCGCAGCAATTACACCCGCCGTGCCCCGCGCGCAAATAATAATAACCAGAACCGCAAACCCGGTGCGCCTGCCCCCGCAGCCAGCGCCCCGCAGGCAGCGGCGGAAAAACCACAGCCCCAGCACCGCAAGCCGCAGCGCCGCCGTGCCCCGCAGCCCCAGCAGGCTGCAGCGAGCAATGCGGTGAATGCAGCAGCTCCGGCCCCGGTGCAGCGCCCCCGCAGCCCGCAGCGCCGCAGCTATAAGCAGCATTATTATGATGCTTCCACCCCGGCTGTTCCCATGCACATCTGCCCGCTGGGCGGCCTGGGCGAAGTTGGCAAAAACATCACCCTGTATGAATGCCAGGGCGATATGATCCTGGTGGACTGCGGCCTGGTGTTCCCGGATTCCGATATGTTCGGCGTGGACCTTGTCATTCCGGATTTCACCTATGTATTGGAAAATAAGGACCGCATCAAGGGCCTGTTCATTACCCATGGCCACGAAGACCATATCGGCAGCCTGCCGTATCTGCTCAAAAAGTTCAATGTGCCCATTTACACTGCACGTTTGACCATTGGCCTGATCAAAAACAAGCTGGAGGAGCACGGTCTTGCCTCCAGTGCAGAGTTCCATGAGATCCGTCCCCGCCAGAAAGTGCGCCTTGGCTGCTTTACGGTGGAGCCCATCCATGTCAACCACTCCATCCCGGATTCTCTGGCGTTTGCCATTGACTGCCCGGCAGGCATCGTGCTGCATACCGGCGACTTCAAGATCGACTACACGCCGCTTTCCGGCGATGCCGTTACCGACCTTTCCACCATTGCGGAGTATGGCCGCCGCGGCGTGCTGGCTTTGCTGGCGGATTCTACCAACGCGGAGCGCCCCGGCTTTACGGCAACCGAGCAGACTGTGGCCGAAGGGGTGCGCAGCCTGTTTGCCCGCGCCAAAAACCGCCGCATTATCGTGGCAACCTTTGCTTCCAACATCTACCGCATCCAGCAGATCATTGACCTGGCCATTGAGTATGGCCGCAAGGTGGCCGTCAATGGCCGCAGCATGGTTTCCAACACCGAAATGGCGCGGGAGCTGGGGTATCTGCATGCGCCGGATAATGTGCTGATCGATATCGAGGAGATCAACAAATACCCGCCGGAAAAGGTTGTCCTTATCACCACCGGCAGCCAGGGCGAACCGCTGTCCGCTCTGTCCCGTATGGCGCAGGCCAGCCACCGTACCGTCAAGGTCGGCCCCACTGACTTTATCATTATCTCGGCCCGCCCCATCCCCGGCAACGAAAAGACCGTGACCAAGGTAGTCAACGGCCTTCTGGCCCTGGGCGCAGAGGTCATTTACGAAAACATGTACGATACCCATGTTTCCGGCCACGCCTGCCAGGAAGAGCAGAAGCTGATGCTGACCCTTGCCCACCCGCAGTATTTCCTGCCGGTTCACGGCGAGTTCAAGCAGCTCAAGCGCCACGCCGAAACGGCGGAGCACCTGGGCTATATCCCCAAGCAGAATATTTATATTGCTGAAAATGGCCAGAACATCCGCCTTTCCCGCGATGGTATGGCAGTGGAGGGCACTGTGCCCGCCGGTGCCGTGATGGTGGATGGCTATGGCGTGGGCGATGTGGGCAATGTGGTCCTGCGTGACCGCCACCACCTGTCGGAGGACGGTATCATCATCGTTACCGCAGCCGTGGATGGCAGCACCGGCCAGCTGCTTTCCGGCCCGGACCTGGTTTCCCGCGGCTTTGTCTATGTGCGGGAAAGCGAGGAGCTGATGGACGGTGCCCGCGTGCAGGTTGAAATGGCCCTTGACCGCAGTATGGCGGATAACATGCACGACTGGGCCAGCGTGAAATCCCGCGTGCGGGAGGCGCTTTCCAGCTATATCTACCGCAAAACCAAGCGCAGCCCCATGATCCTGCCCATTCTGATGGAAGTTTGATCCAAACCATATCTGACCGTGACCGCCTGCCCCACATTGCAGGCACCGAGGAACGATGATGAAAAACAAGCTGAGACGTGATATCTTTGTCATTATCTTTTTGCTGCTCGTTGCGTGCATCGCTCTGGCTGTGCCGCTGGCGTTCAGCAACCCGCGCTGGCTGCTGGCACCGGCGCTGCTTGTAGTGTTTGCGTTGGTGGTGGCGGTGCTTGGCATCCGCCGGCTGCGGCGCTTTGTGGCCGATATGCTGTGCGGGACCAACTTTGAGGGCAGCAAGACCCAGTATTCGCTGGCGGATTTTTCCAACCCCACTGCCCTGATTACCGAAGGCTCCGTGGTGTGGTATAATCCGGCCTTCCGGGAGCAGATCCTGGCGGGGCGGGATGCCCTGCTGGCTGCACCGGACCGCCTGATGACCGGCATTGACCTTTCCGTCTGTGCCCGCGCCCACGGCCAGGACCTGACCATTGACGAAAACCGCTACACGGCCTATGCCACAACCAGCCGCAGCAGCAAAACGGGCACATTGCTGTTTTTGGTCAACGATACGTTCTACAAAAACACGCTGGATGAATACACTGCCAGCCGCCCGGCTTACCTGATCATTGGGGTGGACAGCTATGACGAGCTGTTCAACGATATGAAGGACTCCGAGCAGGCGCACGAGCTGGAGGCCATCAACACCCTGCTGGAAGAATACATCGGCCGCACGACCGGTTTCCTGCGCAAGGTGTCCAACAGCCGCTATATTGCGGTGGTGGAAGAGCGGGATATCCGCTGGATGATGGAAGAACGCTTTGATATTCTGGATAAAGTGCGTGCGTTGCACCCCGGCGGAATGCTCACCCTTTCCATCGGCGTAGGCCACGGCGGCGCTACTATGCAGGAATGCCAGGAGATGGCCCGCGAAAGCATTGATATTGCCTTGGGCCGCGGCGGCGACCAGGCTGCCGTGAAAACAGTCGATGGCTTTGAGTTCTTCGGCGGCATTTCCCATGGTGTCGAAAAGCGCAGCCATGTGCGCAGCCGCATCATTGCCAACGCCCTGGCAGACCAGATCCGCCAGAGCGACAGCGTCATCATCATGGGCCACCGCCAGAGCGATTTGGATGCCATCGGTTCCGCCATCGGTTTGCTGCGCATGTGCAAAATGTGCGATGTGCCTTCGGTCATCGCGGTGCGCAGCAAGGCAACGCTGGCGGGCCAGCTGCTGGATGTGTTCAACAAGGCGGGGGAGGACCACAACTTTATTGAGCCGGAAGAAACCTATAAGCTCATTACCCCCAAAACCCTGCTGATCGTAACCGATACATACCAAAAGCGCCTGCTGGAAGACCAAAAGATTTACGAAAAATGCAGCCGCGTGGTTGTTATCGACCACCACCGCATGGCGGTGGGGCATATTGATAACCCGATCCTTTTGTATCATGAACCCTTTGCTTCCAGCGCCAGCGAGCTGGTGTGTGAACTGCTGCAATTCATGCCCGCCCAAAACAACATCACTCAGTTGGAAGCCCAGGCGCTGCTGTCTGGCATCATGCTGGATACCCGCAGTTTTGCGCTGCATGTCGGCGTGCGTACCTTTGAGGCTGCCGCCTGGCTGCGCAGCCGCGGGGCCGAAACCGCCGCGACCAAGAGCCTGTTCAATATTTCCAAAGAAGAATACGAAGCCCGCGCCGCTATTGTGGAGGGCGCTTACCTCTACAAAGGCTGCGCTATCGCCACTTCGGATGAGCTTGACCCCGCCATGAGTGTGGTTCTGCCCATGGCAGCCAATGACCTGCTGACCATCAACGGCGTGGATGCCAGCTTTGTGGCAATCGCCAAAAACGGCGGCGTCAACATCTCCGCCCGCAGCATGGGCGCGCTGAACGTACAGGTCATTCTGGAGCCCTTGGGCGGCGGCGGCCACCTGACGATGGCCGGTGCCCAGCTGCGTGATTGTACCGTAAAGGAAGCCGAAGCCCGCATCCGCGCGCAGATCGACGAATACCGCGCCAACCAGGAATGCCAGGAAGAACTGGTGGGTGCAGTTTAACAAATTAAATTATCAGCGAATCCCTGCCAATGGCAGAAAATTATATCAATTACTACATAGAGAGGGGAACCACCACGATGAAAGTTATTCTCAAACAGGATGTCAAGAGCATTGGTAAAAAGGATGAAATCCATGAAGTGTCGGACGGTTACGCCCGCAACTTCCTGTTCCCGCGCGGTCTGGCTGCAGTGGCCGATGCTGACGCTGTGAACACCGCCCGCACCAAGAGCGAAGCCAAAGCCCACCATGAAGCCGAAGCTAAGGCTGCTGCTGAAGAACTGGCTGCCAAGATCAAGGGCCAGATCGTTTCTGTCAAGGTCAAGGGGGGCGCTTCCGGCAAGCTGCACGGCAAAGTGACCGCAAAGGAAGTTGCCGAACAGTTGTACAAGCTGACCGGCACCGAAATCGACAAGAAAAAAATCGAAATGCCCGCCAGCATCAAGGAGTTTGGCAGTTATGATGCCAAAGTCCGCCTGCATGTGGGTGTTGTGGCCGCGTTCAAGGTCAAGGTCGAGGAGGCTCCGCTGTAATTGGCAGGGGGTCTTGTGATTACATTCCAACAAAAACGGCAGGGAGGTGCCTGAATGGCAAACAATGAATTAAGCTTGTCCAGCCTGGGCATTCAGCTGCCGTATAACATGCAGGCGGAACAAAGCGTGCTTGGCGCAGCGCTGATGGATGAAACCATCCTGAACCGCCTGATCACCGAGATGGACCCTGATATGTTCTATTCGGAGCAGAACCGGGCCGTCTATGAGGAAATGCGCCGCCTGTTCAGCGAAAGCGAAGCGGTGGACGTTATCACTCTGGTGGACTCTCTGGCTCAGAACGGTGTGTTCAAGGGCGCAGATGATGCCAAAGTGTACATTACCCGCATTGCGGAAACCGTCCCGGCGATTTCCAACGTCGATTCTTACATCAAGATCGTCAAGGAAAAATATCAAACCCGCCGTCTGATCGAAGCAGCCCGCGATATCCTGCAGCAGTCCAGCGAGGAATCCGATTCTGACCTGCTGCTGGAAAGCGCCGAGCAAAAGCTGTACGATATCCGCAACGGCCAGGACCGCTCCGGCGTTAAAACCATTCAGGAGTCTATCCTGGAAGTTATTGATACCATGCAAAAGCTGTCCGGTGCGGACCGCGATAAATTTGCCGGTATCCCCACAGGCTTCAACTATCTGGATAATATCCTGACCGGCCTTGGCCGTTCGGACCTGATTATTCTGGCGGCCCGCCCCGGTATGGGCAAAACCAGTTTTGCGCTGAACATTGCTACCAATGTGGCCCGCCTGCAAAAGATACCGACCGTCATTTTCAGCTTGGAAATGACCTGCGAACAGCTGACCGACCGCATCCTTTCCAGCACCGCAGGCATTGACAGCCAGGCATTCCGCACCGGCCGCCTGAACAACTCCGACTGGAACGACTTTGCCAATGCAACGTCACTGTTGTATAACGTTCCCATTTACATGGATGATTCCTCCGGTATTTCGGTGCCGGAAATCAAGGCAAAAATCCGCCAGATCAACCAGGACCCCAAACGGGATAAGATCGGTCTGGTCATCATCGACTATTTGCAGTTGATGCAGTCCGCCAAGCGCACCGAAAGCCGCGTGCAGGAAATCAGCGATATCACCCGGAACCTGAAAATTATGGCCAAGGAACTGAACGTTCCTGTCATTGCGCTGTCCCAGCTTTCCCGTGCTGCCGAAAAAACAGCGGGTCGCTCGGACCACCGCCCCCAGCTTTCAGACCTGCGTGATTCCGGCTCTATCGAACAGGATGCGGACGTGGTGCTCTTCCTGTACCGCGCTGCCTATTACAATTCCCAGAACGGCGAAACCGAACAGGCGAACGAAAACGAAGCCGAATGTATCGTGGCCAAAAACCGCCATGGCGAAACCAGTGTGGTCCGCCTTGGCTGGGATGGCGCCCATACCCGGTTCAGCAATCTGGACGAGATCCATGAACAGTACTGACGCAGACAATTCATTGCAAAACCCAGTAAACACGATGGAACAAACCTTGCTGGCCTATTGCCGCCGGCAGGGTTTGTTTCGGTTGGGGGACCGTGTCATCGTTGCCTGCTCCGGCGGGGCGGATTCGATGGCGCTGCTCTGTTTTCTGCTGCGCTGCAAAGCGGAACTTGGCATCACCGTCATGGCGGCCCATGTGGACCATGGAATCCGGGGCGAAGCTGCCCATGCGGATGCCCGCTTTGTGGCGGAGTTCTGCCGCACGCATCATGTGCCGTTCTTTTTGTACGATGCCGCTGCCAGCGGGGTGCAGATTCCCCCAAACCCCAGCGAGAACTGGGCGCGCAGCCTGCGCTATACCTGGTTTGATGCGCTGGCCGCACAGCAGCATGCCTGCATTGCCACAGCGCATACGTTATCTGACCAGGCGGAAACGGTGTTGTTCCGCATGGCGCGCGGTACCGGCCTGCACGGCATGGCGGGTATTCCGGCGGTACGGGGCGTGTACCGCCGTCCATTTTTGTGCCTGACAAGGAGCGATACCACGGCATACTGCGCCGCCCTTGGGCAACACTATGTTCAGGACGAAAGCAATTTCAGCGATGCCTATGCCCGCAACCGTATCCGCCATTATGCTGTTCCGGCACTGCAAACCATCAATCCGGCGGCAGAGCGGGCCGTGGGGCGGCTGTGCAACCAGCTGCAGGAGCTGAACATCTGGCTGGAAAACCTGGCCGAAAAACTGCTGGCGCAGGCTGCCTGCGGGGGCGGGTACAGCATCCCGATTCTTGCCGCGGCGGATGCCCCGGTGCTGGCTGCTGCCCTGCGCATGCTGGCAGCCCGCGCGCGTGACCCTGAAGAAAAATATGTGCAGGCTCTTGCGGCCATTGTTCGGCAGGGCAGCGGTGCGGTACAGCTGACGCCGGATGCCTGCTGGACCGCGGCAAACGGCATTTTGTACTGCCGCTCAGTGCTAAAAATGCAGCCGGAAGCCATTCCCGCGCCGCACCAGCTGCTAAAAACCGGCGTTTACTGCCTGCCAGGGGGCTATGAGCTGGAGATTCAACAACTAAATTATGAAGTTTTTTTGAAAAATCCATCATTTTTGAAAAAAGACTACACCTATTGTGCAGATTATGCTAAAATAAATAAGAATATTTTTGTGAGAACCCGCCAACCCGGCGATACGTTCCGCCCGGCGGGACGTCACGTTGGCAAAACGCTCAAAAAATATCTGAATGAGGCAAAAGTTCCTGTGGCTGAACGGACGCTGATGCCGCTGCTGGCCTGCGGCAGCCAGGTGCTTTGGCTGTGGGGGGCAGGCTTTGCGGACGGTTTGTCCCCGGATGATGGGACAAAGCAGATCCTGTTGATTCGGCAAAGCCGCCAGCCTGCGGCCCCGGAGCAGGAACAAGATCATAATATTGGAGGAACAGATCATGCATGATATGAACAATGATATCGCCAAGGTTTTGATTTCGGAAGAGCAGCTGCAGGCCAAGGTGGCTGAATTGGGGGCACAGATCAGCCGCGATTACGAGGGCAAAGATTTGTTACTGGTGTCTATCCTGAAAGGCTCCGTGGTGTTCATGGCCGATTTGATGCGCGCCATCACGGAACCCTGCAGCATTGACTTTATGGTGGTTTCCAGCTATGGCGGTGCCAACACCACTTCTACGGGCCTTGTCAAGATCGTCAAGGACCTGGATCAGGATCTTTCCGGCAAGGATGTTCTGATCGTAGAGGATATTCTGGATACTGGCGTCACGTTGTCTCACTTGGTGCCCATGCTGAAATTGCGCCGCCCCAACAGCGTGCGCCTGTGCACCATCCTCAGCAAGCCCAGCCGCCGCAAGGTGGATATTGAGCCGGACTACTGCGGTTTTGAAGTGCCCGATGAATTTGTTGTGGGCTATGGCCTTGACTATGACGAAAAGTACCGCAACCTGCCGTATGTCGGCGTGTTAAAACCGGAAGTATATTCCAAATAAAATTCTGTCTTGGCAGAATAACCAATCGCCCGCCGTTTTGGCGGATTTTGACAGGGAGTTGATTTTTTGCAGCACAAACCGCGTTTCAGCGGCATTATCATTGCCGCTGTCCTGATGGTGGCAGCACTCGTGATGATCTCCAGCTATTCCAGCCTGTTTGCCTCCAGCAAGAGCACCATGATGTTGTCCGAAGCCATGGGGTACTTTGAATCCAATCAGGTCACCTACTTTAACCTGGACCTGAACACCGGCGTTATCGAGATGAGCGTGAAAGAAGGTGAACATCCGCTGCCGGAATCCGGCACGTCCAGCGAAACATCCAACGGCCTGCTTGCAGAAATTTACGGCGATGGCACCGATGCTTACGCCCCCAAGAACGGCGGGGCAGCGGTCATTACCTACAAGCTGCCATATCCTTCTTATTTCCTGCAATTCTACCTCAAGGATTATATCGACCAGTATAATGCAGCCAACCCGGATGCGCCCATGCAGTACGATATGGTCGCCGTTAAGACCAACGTGCCCTGGTTTGAGATCATCCTGTACGCCTTTATGATCGGCAGCGTGGTGCTGCTCTTCATGTCCATGTACCGCGGCGGTGCCGGTGGCGGCGGCCTGATGAATGTTGGCCGTGCCAAGGTCAAGGACCAGCAGGAAGGCCAGCGCAAGGCAACCTTTGCCGATGTTGCCGGTGCGGATGAAGAAAAGGCTGAACTCCAGGAAGTGGTTCAGTTCCTGAAAGCACCGGAAAAGTTCAACTCCCTGGGGGCGCGCATTCCCCACGGCGTTCTGCTTGTCGGCCCTCCGGGCACCGGCAAAACGCTGCTGGCCCGTGCCTGTGCAGGCGAGGCCGGCGTTCCGTTCTATGCCATCTCCGGTTCCGACTTTGTGGAAATGTATGTCGGCGTCGGCGCATCCCGTGTGCGCGATTTGTTTGAAAAAGCCAAAAAGACAATGCCCTCCATCATCTTTATTGATGAGATCGATGCCGTGGGCCGTCAGCGTGGTGCCGGCCTTGGCGGCGGGCATGACGAGCGCGAGCAGACCCTGAACCAGCTGCTGGTTGAGATGGACGGCTTTGACGCCAACGACGGCGTTATCGTGATGGCTGCCACCAACCGCGCCGATATTCTGGATAAGGCTCTGCTGCGTCCCGGCCGTTTTGACCGTCAGGTTTATGTTGGTCTGCCGGATGTGAAGGGCCGCGAGGAGATTCTGCGCGTTCACACCAAGAACAAGCCCCTTGGCCCCGATGTCAGCCTGAAAACCATCGCCAAGTCCACCGCGGGCTTCTCCGGTGCCGACCTGGAAAACCTTGTCAACGAAGCCGCCCTGCTGGCTGCGCGCAAGGGCAAAAAGGCCATCACCGAACCCGAAATCGAGGAAGCTTCCATCAAGGTTGTGGCTGGCCCCGAAAAGAAGAGCCGCGTTGTGACCGATGCCGAAAAGCGCCTGACCTCTTACCACGAGGCCGGCCATGCCATTACCGGCTATTTCTGCAAAACGCATGATCCCGTGCACCAGATCAGCATTATCCCGCGTGGTTCAGCAGGCGGCTTTACCATGTATCTGCCGGAAAAAGACCCCAGCTATGTGACCAAGACCGCCATGAACGAGAACATTGTCTGCCTGTTGGGCGGCCGTGTGGCGGAGCAGCTGGTGCTGGATGATATCTCCACCGGTGCTTCCAACGACCTGCAGCGTGCCACGGATACCGCCCGCGCCATGGTGACCCGCTATGGCTTCTCGGAGCGCATGGGCCCGGTGGTTTATGGCACCGACCCTGGCGAAACCTTCCTTGGCCGAGACTTTGGCCAGGGCAAGGGCTATTCCGAAAATACGGCGTCCGAAATTGATAATGAGATCCGTGATATCATGGATGAATCTTACGAGACGGCCCGCCGCATTTTGACCGAGCACATGACTGAGCTGCACCGTGTGGCCGGTGTGCTGATGGAACGCGAAAAGATCAGCGGCGAAGAGTTTGACGCCCTGATGAAAGGCGAAAACCTGGCACCCTTTGGGCTGGATACCCCCGCGCCTGCCGCAGCCCCTGCATCGGCAGAGCAGCCCGCCGCGCCGGAACAGCCCTCCGAACCGTCTGATGAAAATTGAGGCAAGGTGAAACACAATGGATCAAAATTTTTCCCTGATGGCGCAATCCCGTGCCAATTATTACACTGCCGGCAGCCCGGTTCAGTTTGTCCGTGTTGAGCTGCTGAAAGGGGATGTCACGGGTGAAGTTGCGGTCTGCCTGACCTTTAAGAATGTTGGCACAGAACCGCTGACCGGCTTTATCATCCACTTCAAGTGCAAAGATGCTTCTGGTCAGATCCTGTGCGAGGATGATTTCTATTATGAGCAGCTCAATGTGCAGCCCGGCGAACTGTTTGGTGCCGATGACGCTGTGTTTGTCAGCGATACGCCGGTTTCCAGCGTGGAAATTGAGCAGGACCGTGCTTTCCTGAACGGTCGCGGCGTGGATCTGCGTAATTATAAGCGTGTCCGCCTGCAGGCTCCCCGTGTGCTGCCTGGCTCTATTGCCCGCACACTTCAGACCCGCACCAACAATAAGATGCTGACCTGCGTCCCGCAGGATACCGAAAACGGCTGGTTCTGCGCCTGCGGCGCGTTCCACCCCAACGAGGAAGCTGCTTCCGTCTGCAGCGAGTGCGGCGGCGACCGCGCTTACATCAAGGCAACCCTGACCCGCATCCTGGAGGAAGCCCGGCAGGCCGCCGAACAGCAGCAGCGCGAAATCAACGCCGTGGCCAATGGCGTTGACCCCGCAGCAGCCCAGGAAGCCCAGGAAGCCCAGGCCGCTGCCACCGCCGCCGCGGCTCAGGCAGCCATCAGCCAGGAGCCCACCGCGCAGTTCACCCCGCCCGCCCCGGCCCAGGAACCGGAAGAAGAGGACGAGGACGACGAAGCAACCAACGCCGAAATGGACCGCGTGCGCCGCTATGTCCCCCAAGGCCATCTGTTTGCCGATGAAGAGGATGAAGAGGACGAGCATACCCGCATGTTCGATGATGAGGAAGAGGAAAGCGACGATGACGAAGAACCCCGCCGTGGCCGTTATGCGGATGATGACGAGGAGAGCGAGGACGATGTAATGGCCGAGCGTATCATCCATTGGGCACCGCCCATCACCGCAGTGGTCTGTGCGCTCATCATTGCTGTGTCGCTGATCTACCACTTTGTCATCGCCTGATCGCCTGCTGTTTATCGGCAAAGGCGGGCTGACCCGTTGATATTTATCCGGGCAGGATAAAGCAAAATAAACCAAAACCAGCCGCCGGGCAGGGGAAAATCCCTGAAGCCGGCGGCTGGTTTTCTATTTGTTCTATTCCGTGTCTGTGCTTATTGCTGCCATCAGGAATATAGGAAAATGTGGTTAGAGCTTGTGATTAAATTTGCAAGGCAGCAATCATAAAGCAGTAAAAGCATGCAGGATGCGAAAAATCAATCCCCTGGCGCATAACGCTTATTTCAGCGTTCCATCCAGTACCTGCTGGTAATACCATGGCTTGGGTGCGCGGAACACCTTGCCAGCCAAAGCGGCAAACTGTGGGTCGCTGATCTTTTTGGGGAACGCCAGCTCCCAGGCGCACAGAGCCTGATATTTCAGCTTCAGCTCCCGGTTGGCGGCATTGTTGCCATACTTGGAATCGCCCAAAATCGGGCAGCCAATGCTGGCCAGATGAGCGCGGATCTGGTGGGTGCGGCCCGTTACCAGCTCCACCCGTAATAGCGCCAAACGTCCGCTGACGGCAATGGTATCATATGCGGTAATGATCTCTTTTGCACCGGATTTCGGCTCGTCCAGAATGCGCACAATGCCATGCACAGAATCTTTCGTTAAAAAGCTGTGCAGCGTGGCAGCGGGTGGTACCGGACGGCCAAAGGTTACGCACAGGTAAGTTTTGCGAATCAACCGCTCTTTGATGGCGTTTACCAAAAATTCTTCCGCCGCCGCGGTCTTTGCCAGCAGTACAAGGCCGCTGGTGCCGGTGTCCAGCCGGTGGCACAGGCGCGGCTCATGGGCGGCGTCCCACCGCTTTTCCTCATACAGGCGGCGCAGTACGCGGTTCAGCAGGGTATCAGATTCGTCGCCATCCACCGGGATACCCGCGGGCTTGTTGGCCACGATCAAATCATCGTTTTCATAAATAAATTCCGCCGAGGCGCGTACCTGCAAAAACTCCGGCCCCTCCTGGGAGGTCAGTCCAAGCTGGTCGTCCAGCAGGTAAACGCGGATCACATCGCCGTTCTGCACACGGGTGGCAAGGGGCTGCTTTTTGCCGTTCAGCTTAATTTTGTTTTCCCGCAGTGCCTTATTCAGCCGCCCCAGCCCCAGGGCAGGGAACTGCTCCATCAGGTATTTGTCCAGCCGCACGGGCAAAAGGCTTTTTACATGTAGTTCCTGCATTATTTACTCTCCAATTCTTTATCCCACAAAACGGTCGCGTCCGGGATATCCAGTGTCACCATCAGCCAGCCTGCATCGTGGTCGTCAATCGTTTTAATTGTGTATTCTTTCCCATCGGCGCACAGCACACTGGCATGTTCCAGCTTGCGGCGCACAAAGGGGGAATCTGCAAAGCATACCGTCTGTTTCGTTTCGTCCAGCACACCGCGGTTCCACAGGGCGTCAGTATAATCCGCAAGGCGCAGGGGATAATTTTCGTCATAGGGGGTGCACAGCGCATCAAAGTTCTGCCCCTGCAGCCCCGGCGCAATCACATACCAGCTGCATGTGCCGTCCGTACTCGTTACCCTTCCGCACCAGGCATTGTCCTTCACCGGTTCCACGGCCGGCAAAAAGGCACCTTCCTCTGCAAACAGGTACAACGTATCCTCCCGCACGGTTCCGGTAGCAAGCTCCGCCAGCAGCGTTTCCCGTTGGGCGGCCAGTGCCGTTTCATCATAGCGGGCGGCAAACGGGTCGTTGGTCGTCATGCCGTTGTCCGCGGCAAACAGGGCTAGATGCAACGCGTCATCTTGAATTTCATCCATCGAGACAACCGCTGTATACTGCTGCGCTGCCTGCCAGAAATCGCTCTCCATCTCGGTGGGGAACGCATCGGTCTGCATGGCCTGCTGCATTGCCGCACTGCGCTGCACCATGCCAGGGCTTACATCCCAAACCTGTACCACAGCCAGCAGGGCAGCACCCGCCAGCAGCCAGCGGCCTTTCAGCCGGGCAAGGCCCACAAGGGTTAGCAGCATCAGCAGGTAATAGATTGGCCAGAACAGCCGCCCACTGGAACGGAAGATGGAAAAAAGTTTGATCAGCGAAGCGGGCAGCGGCAGCGTGGCAAGCGTTGCGCCGTTTGCGGTAATCACATTGCTGATGGCAAACACCGTTAAAACCGCGCAGCAGCAGGCCAATGCCCAGTGGCGGCGCAGCATGCCGCCCAGTTGCCGCCGCAGCAAAACCACCGCAATGGGCAGGGCAATCAGTACGCCCAGCCCCAGGTAGGCAAAGGCATCATAATTGCCGTAAACCTGGTTCTGTGCGGGCAGCACCCGGCTGTACAGCACGCCGTTTACCCCCACAGGGTTCCACAGCGCATTCAGGTTCATGCAGAAATAGCCATACAATGCCTGCCCGCCGCTGGAAGCACTGCCGTACAGCAGCCCCAGTGCCCAGCCCAGCAGTGCCGTGCCGCCAAAGTTGGCGGCAAGGTACAGGCCGGGCCCCGCAAGCTGGCGGTTGTGCAGTGCATATTCCAGCAGCAGCGCCAGCGTGATGGCATAGGTCATCGGCAGAAAGTAGGGGTGGATGCCTACCGCCAGCACGTTCAGCACAAACAGCCCGCGGGAGGCATACTGCCCTTTGCGCCGTGCAGCAAAATAAAAATAGAGTGCAGCCAGCACAAAAAACTGTGCCCCCAGCGAGGTATGCCGGAACACACGCTCAAACAAAACCGGGCTGGTAACAAACAGCAGGTCCGCCGCAAGCGGTGCCGCGCACCCCGGCAGGAACAGCCCTGCCAGCAGCGCACCAAACCCGCCCTGCAATGCAAAGCAGACCAGCGTGAACCACCCCATATACTGGAACGTTCCGCCCACAAGGTTGGCAACCGGCTTTAACAGGGCAGCCACCAGCGGGATAGAGTCGGTATAAGCAACGCTCAGCCCATCCGGGTAGTTGATGCCGCGGGCAATGCAAAGCGGCCAGCCAGCGGAGCTTTGGCGGTAAAACAGCCACCCGGCATAATGCTGCTGGATGTCCTTTTCAATATACCCACCGCGGCAAAAGGCATCGTTGGTTACATCCAGTGTGCTGACTCCGAACACCAGCACAAACACCAGTACCCCCAGCAGGGCACCGCCGAGGAACAACCGCCCATTGCGGGTAAGGTTTGGTAAAGTTGAATTTTTTGCCAGTAGTAACACATCCTTTGGGGCAAAGAAATAAAATTTAAAAGCTGATATAAGCTAAATATCAAACAATAAAACAACTTTATTATAATATACACGCAGTAAAATATCAACGTAAACCATGCCGAATCTGCCCCATGCCGGGCATGGCAGCAATCCACCGTGGGCGAAAAACACCTTGCATCCCGCCGCAACAGTGGATATAATGTAAAATTATACAAAATAATAAAGGCAATACCGCATAATTCTAAGTGCCGATACGGCGAGCGAGGTGC